>ERZ651776.2192-NODE-2192-length-21759-cov-7.111106_pt1 | contig 21759 bp, 19 predicted proteins | sample MGYA00514761_ERZ651776 | MGnify/ENA metagenome assembly ERZ651776 | reverse complement strand
CCATCACCTGGTCGACCCTCGTCGAGGAACACCGTGTGTTCACTTCGACAAAAGAAGGCTCGACTGATCTGGGCGTGACCCTCTCGGGCAATCGACTCCACCGCGTCGGCCGTGAGAAAACCCGGCAACACCACAGCACCATCATTCGCATATGACCGCACACAATCGGCGATAAGCCGCTGCCCCACAGCGCTGCCCAGACTTTCCACGGGGTACCTGGTGGTATCGACCAGTTGCATTCGACCGAGCCTAGAACAAGCGCTCATCGCCGTTTCGACAGGAATCGTAAAGATTTCGTTTAGGGCGTCGAGTGAAGGTCAACGCTGAGCGCGCGGCTGTCCGTGTATCTGTCGGAGTGCGCCGAATCCTCGCTGGTGGTGTGATCGCAGACGGCCAGACCCTGGCACTAGATCTTGATGCCGTGTCAACCGACCTTGAGTTGTTCTTTGCAGCAGACAGTGACGAAGAGATTGTCGAAAGGAACACACCCTTGCCCGCCGGGCCCATACCCTCTGGCGAGGTCTCTGGCCGAACCTGGACATCGAAGTTCCTGCATGTACCGAATCGATTTAGGGCGCGATCCGAACCTCAGCACAGTCGCTGGCGGCGCTCTTCCCCATGCGCGATAATCGGTGTTATCTGTTCGGCTGAAATTACGACCATCACGCCGGACGTACGAAGAGGAACCACACATGACTGCCACGACAAATTCCACCACAAGTTCCACCGACTACATCCGGTCGCTCGACACCAACGACCCAAATGATGTCGACGCCATTCTCGAGGTCACCAACACCGATCGCGATGCCGCCATCTCGGTGGTCAAGAACAACGCCGACACCATCTTCACCTGGGACTACGAAAAGGGCGCTCGGCCCCGACTAGCGAAGCTGTACGAGAAGTCGAAACACTCGATGTGGGACGGCGAGATCGACCTCGACTGGTCGACCAATGTCGAATTAGATCAGCTGGCTGCGGATATGGCGATGTTGGGCGAGGTTCAGTTTCGGCCTATCCACCGAGCTGCCGAGGAACCAGGCAGCCCGCTCAAGAATTGGGGCGACAAGGAGTTCCACGAATTCAGTATGCAGTCGCTGGTCTGGCAACTCAGCCAGTTCTTGCACGGCGAACAGGGTGCACTGGTGGCGACCGCCAAGATCGTCGAAACCGTTCCTTGGATCGACGCCAAATACTACGCATCGACCCAGGTCATGGACGAAGCTCGCCATGTCGAAGTCTTCGCCAAATACCTCGACACCAAGATCGAGGACAGCTACCAGGTCAACCCTCACCTTCAACATCTGCTCGATGATGTCATTAATGACTCCCGGTGGGACATGACCTACCTCGGCATGCAGATCATGATCGAAGGACTCGCTCTGGCCGCCTTCGGATTCCTCCATTCGATGACGACCGAACCACTGCTCAAGAAGTTGTTGCGGTATGTGATGAGCGACGAAGCCCGCCACGTCGCGTTCGGTGTACTCAGTCTGCAAGAGGTGTACCAGCACATGTCGCTCGCTGAAATTCAAGAACGTCAAGAGTTCGCTTTCGAGGCCGCGTTGCGTATGCGAGATCGTTTCTTGCAACAGGAGGTCTGGCACAGGATGGGTGTCGAGAACGTGAAACCAATCATCCAGGCTCAGCTCAACGCCAGCGACGAAGAAAAGGAGTTCCAGCGACTGCTCTTCAGCAAGATCGTGCCGAACTGTCGCAAACTCGGCCTGCTCGATGCAGGCGATGGCTGGTTGCGCACCAAGTTCGAGGAGATCGGTGTCATCCAGTTCGAACATCTCGAGTCGACCGACGAAGAGTACGCCGACTTCGCTCTCGCTGAAGGCGACGCCTAACGCGGCGTTACCCATCGCCAGTTACGCCACTCGTGGGAGAGACCCACTCCTGACGTTTTCTGGGTGTACTCCCCGAAGTTGCGGCCTGCTTGGCCGAACGTCTGCGCCTCAAGCAAGCCAAGCGCTAACGCAGAATGTGTTCCGGCTCCGGCGTCAGTCGGTGAATCCAAGTTCAGTCAGAAGCGCTAAACATGCTCGGCTGCGATGACTGATGACGTTCTTCTCGTCGGCACTGTGCTCGCCAAACGTACGCCCGTCGCTGCCGTCAGGCACAAAGAGCGGGTCGTACCCGAATCCTTGATCACCCTTCTCCTGTTCACCGATGCGCCCTTCGCAGCTGCCTTGGGCCACGACTTCGCGACCATCGGGCCATCGAAGCACCATCACCGTGCGGAAACGGGCGGTGCGTTGCGCAACGGCTACGCCGGAAAGCTCAGACACCAGTCGCGCCCGATTCGCTGCGTCGTCATGGTCGCCGCCGCCGTAGTACGCCGACTCGACGCCAGGAGCACCATCGAGCGCGTCGACCTCGAGACCGCTGTCGTCGGCCAACGCCACATGACCAGATGCTTCGGCGATGGCCACGGCCTTGAGCCGGGCATTACCGACGAACGAGTCCGCATCCTCGACGACTTCGGGTACCTCGGCTGGTCTCGGAAGCAGCTCGATTGAGGCACCGAACACGGCTCGCATCTCATCGAGCTTGTGCTGATTGGCGGTTGCAGCAACAACCACCAGCGGCGTTGCTGGATCAGCCACGCCGTGCAGGAGGGGTCTGCAAGAGTGCTCGTTGTGCCTCGATGATCTCGGCAATTCCCTTTTCGGCCAAGGCCAGCAGTGCATCGAGTTCGGTGCGGCTGTACGGCGCTCCTTCTGCGGTGCCCTGGACCTCGATGAAGGACCCGGAGCCGAGCATGACGACGTTCATGTCGACCTCGGCCTTCACGTCTTCGACATACGGTAAATCCAAACGAGGCTCGCCGTCGATGATGCCAACCGATATCGCAGCGCAATAGTCCGTGATCGGGTGTTCCGCGAGTTCGCCAGTCTGAACTAAACGGGTACACGCGTCGTGCAGTGCAACGAACGCACCGCTAATCGCCGTGGTCCGGGTGCCGCCATCGGCCTGGAGCGCATCACAGTCAAGAATGATCTGACGTTCGCCGAGTTTCTTCATGTCGACGACCGAACGCAAGGAACGACCAATCAGCCGTTGAATCTCTTGGGTACGACCTGATTGTTTGCCCTTGGCCGCTTCGCGGTTCGCACGCCCAGGGGTTGATCCAGGCAGCATGGAGTACTCGGCGGTGACCCAGCCTTCCCCCGAGCCCCTCATCCAACGAGGTACACCCTCGTCGATCGAGGCCGTGCACAGCATGCGTGTGCGACCAAACGATGCCAGCACGGAGCCAGCCGGCATGTCGGTGTAGTCACGCTCGAACGTGAAGGGGCGTAGTTCGTCGGTTTGACGGCCGTCAGGGCGCACAACAGATCCTCAGCAATGGGAAACAAGCAATGGGAAACAACACTGTGGAAACGACCGCTCGCTGCAGTTTTAGCTTCCGATGGCAGCGTATTGCTGACCGACCTCGGCCAGCACCATCTGACCCGAGAAGTTCGCCGACGCCCGAGCCAGATGTGCGGCCCGATCCTCGAGCGGGGCCTGGTGGGTCAGCGCAACCTGGTGCACGCCGGCCTGCTCGGCCAGCTCGCCCGCCTCGTCTGCTGACAGATGTAAGGCGCCGGGATGTTCGCTTCGTTCCAAGAAGGTTGATTCGATAATCGCAAGGTCGATCGCCCCACACCGTTCGACCATTGGAGCGAGAGAGAACTCCGGACCCGTATCGCTCGTGAACACGATGGACTGACCTTCACAGTCGGTCCGGGTAGCCAGCGTTGGCACATAGTGCTCGGTCTCGGCGAACGTCCATGTCTGGTCGCCAATCGCTACCTGTTCGTGCGGCTCAATGACCCGCCAGTCGAAGGGGATATCAATATCGGGGCCGATCATGGCTCGAGCATGGGCGGCCATATGAGCGTTCGAGTAGACCGGCAAACGTTGCCGGGGTTCGTACCACTGGATTGCGTTGGCAACCACGGGCATTTCAAGCCAGTGGTCAGGATGTGCGTGCGTTAACACAACTGCTTCAAGGTCGCTTAGCCGGCACACTGTTTGCAGATTGGCAAGTGTGCCCGGGCCCGCGTCGAGCCACACATTCGCTCGAGCGGACTGCATCAGGAAGCCGGTGCACGCGCCTCCTGGTGCGGCATAACTACCCGAGCAGCCAAGCACTGTGACCGTCAACATCAGAGCTCAGTGTGCCACAACTCCGACAGGTGCGGAAGAGCCGCAGTGGTGACTGCGGGCACGGTGGCGCCTCATGGCCTCCATCGGGCAGCGCTGGCCTCAGGCTGTGACTACGAACAATCGTGATGCTCGACGGCTGCTAACCCGATGCCCAGGAGTTGTTCGCCGATCTGCTGGAACCGAGATGCATCGCCCGACGATAGCCAGCGTCGTTCGCCTGGTGTGGCGGCTATCCGGGCTGGGATCGTTCCGTCGATCAGCGCGCGTCGGACAGCAAAGGCGGTTTCGTCGGCTGACGACACAAGCGTGACATCGCGGCCCATAACCCGAGAAATGGTTCGGGCCAAGAATGGATAGTGCGTGCAGCCTAAGAGCAGGCTGTCGACCTTGGCATCGAGTACCGGAGCGAGCAGTCGTTCGGCAAGCACCAGTGCTTGGTCACTGTCGGTGTCTCCCCGTTCAACGAATTCGACGAAACCCGGGCAGGCTGCACAGACCAATTCGACGCCAGGATCTGCAGCAGCGAACGCCCGTTGGTAGGCACCAGAAGCGATCGTGGTCACGGTGCCGATCACGCCGACTCGACCTTGGGACGTTGCCTCGATGGCCGACCGAACGCCAGGTTCGATCACGCCGATGACTGGGACGTGGCATTCAGCCTGCAGCTCTGTTAGCGCCGCAGCCGAGGCGGTATTGCAGGCAATCACGATCGCCTTCACACCAACGTCGTTGATCAACCACTCCGAAATCTGACGGGCGAAACCTCGGACCTCGTCTAGTGACCGCGGACCGTACGGATATCGAGCGGTGTCGCCGTAATACACCAGATGTTCGTTGGGGAGTAGATCAATCAGGGCCCGAGCAACCGTGAGACCACCAAAGCCACTATCGAAGACTCCTATGGGGCGGTCGTTCACGTCGGCCAGCGTAGTGATCCTGTTGCTTGCTGTGGCGAAACGTTGCGTCCACTCCTGCTTGCTCATGGCCTGCAGAGGTCCCGATTTCGACACCAAAATCGCTTTAACCGCAACGACCTCGATCATGAGCGACCGCTACAAGGCAACCTTCTCAGCTGGCCGTTTCGCTCACCAACCGTGTTAACGCCACTCGCTCCTGGTTTCCGTATACCGACGACGAGGAAGAGAACCGCTCGCGCTCTTTACTCAGCGGTCGGGAACAGGCCGCCAAAGCGGCCGGTCGGGTCAGGCACCTCGACCATGCGCTCATCGACATCATCGAACTCGAGCCGCAGCGCTCGGGTGGTTGTGGCATGCATGATGTAGCTGCCAACGATGTAGCTCAACTCCAGAATCGCTACCTCAGACAAATATTCGTGCAAGATGGCGAATACCTCGTCGGGCACTCGCCCTTGGCTCAGCGCCAAGGCATCGGTATACGCCAATACGGCCCGTTCGACCGGTGAAAAGCACTCGGCAACTTGCCACCCGGCAATTGCTTGGATCTGCTCCTCGGGCACACCGTGGTCACGAGCGGCCTTGCAATGCTGGCTGTATACGAACAGGCTGCTGCATGCCCAGCCAGCCCGCATCTGTCCCAGCTCGCGTAGTTTCGGATCAAGCTCGCGGTCAGGCGATTGGTAGTAAGCAAACAGCCCACATGCATGATCGAATGTGTCGGGAGACTGGGCGAACACGGTCCACCAGTCCCCAGGGGTTCCTGCAGGCGTCCCTGGTGTAACGACCGGGTCCCGTTCGCCGAACATCATCTTGTAGATCTGAGCGCCAGCCTTATGACCGCTGGCCTTCATCTCAGTCAGCGATACCTGTCGAAGTCGTGCCATCTACCGAACGTAGCGGGTGGGTCACTCCCGAGTAGGAAGCGACATGACCGCCGCCATCGCTATCGAGCCACCCTCGTTGTGGACCCCGTCGTCGCCATCGGTCACCACAACAGGAAGTTCCGTGATCGTGTCACCTTCGATCGTGAAACAACGTAACGCCGGCTCGGCATGGCGAAGCGAAACGATTACGTGGCGAAACGTACCGAACGGGTCGAAGCCAGCGCTATCACGAACATCGGTGGGCGACGGATACGCGCTGGTCTGGGTGTGTGAATGCATCACGCCGACGAGAGATCGCCCAGCCCGTTCGACCTGTCGTTCGAGGTCGAGCATCTCCTGACCGTCTAGTGCGAACACGGTTCCCGAAGCACGGGTATTTCGCATGCCGTGGAAGTAGTCAACGAGGTCGAGACCGTCATGCACCGAGAACATGCCACACGCCTCGTTGGGAAGTTCAGCAATAGCGTGCGCGAACATCTGATCTCGAACCTCGGTCGTGATGCGCAACACGAGGACAACGGTAGTCGTGCACAATCGACTCCCCCTCGGTCGAGGATCAGCAGCGTGATCCCCAAGGCCGCAGGGCATCAACAATCCGCGCTGTCCCCGGGCGCTCCGATACCGTTACTGCATGGCGAAGAGCAAGAAGACCGAACCGGGCGTGGTTGCATCCAACCGGCGCGCCCGTCACGAGTTCGAGATTGCTGAAACCTTCGAATGCGGGATCGTGCTCAAGGGTTCCGAGGTCAAGTCGTTGCGTGAATCAAAGGTCACGATCGCCGATGCCTACGCCAGGGTCACCAACAACGAGTTGTGGCTCTTCGGACTACATGTGGGCCAATACAGCAACAGCGGGGGTTACGCCCACGACCCGGATCGCGACAAGAAACTGCTTGTTCATCGCAGCGAGATCAACACGATCCGCCGAGCCCTTGAACACGACGGACGCACCCTCGTGCCACTCAAGCTGTACTTCAAAGACGGTCGGGCAAAGGTCGAGATCGCGATCGCTCGGCGCCGCCGGACCGAAGACAAACGGCAAGCGATTCGCGAACGAGACATGGCTGCAGAAGCCCGTAAGGCAATGTCGTCGGCTGCCAGGAACTACCGAGGCTAGAAGTTACGACGACTGACAACGGCAGCCAGTTCACCAGCGCTGTAGAAGCCCTCATTCCGGAGCGATAGGCACCATGCCGCTAGACCCTCGGATCTCAGACCCTCGGACCTCGACCCGTTTGCCGCCTGTTCCAGGAGGCATGACCATGGCCTTACTGCTCGTGTCGCCCAGATATTCTCCGCCGAACGACGTCCGATCCATCGGAAATCCAGACCACAAACTTGTCGATGCCGAGGCGGGCATTCAAGGCCTGTCGCCATCACTTGCCTCAGGCCCGACTCTTCACACTCGGCGCTGCGCTCCTATCAACTCATCATCTGGCGAGACTAATCGGGCCCATCGGAGAAACTTGGCCGCGAACGAGCAGCAGCTTCGATACGCTGCGGGTGTTCTTTGAAATGTGAATCTGTTAGTCACAGACGCATTCCAATCCACGGGGCTGAAGGGTTTCGACGCCGAGGACGGAAGCCGACCTGTGCGACCAGAGTGGCCCAGACTCTTTAAACGGGGCAAACAAAAACATGGCAACCAAACTGCCCGTGTTGCTCTCGCTGCCTAGTTTCTAGACAGATGAACAACACACATCGCGTCCCCTAAGGGGATGGCGGGGCCTGTTCGCTGCAGCCTGGCAACAGAAGCAGGGAAGGACAGCTGGGAAAGACCGCTGACGGCGAGAAAGAACGCTGACCCCAGGGAAAGACCGGTGGCAGACACTTCGGTGTCAGGGGACTCAGCCCTGAAGTAGCCATAACGCTTCAAACCGGGAATGGTCGTATCGCAGCCGGTGACCCCTTGACGGACGGGGGTTCGATTCCCCCCAGCTCCACTCTTTTTCCGGTCGGCGGCTCAAAAGCCACCGCCACCTCCCTCCCGGCATACGCCGGATCCAGGGCAACCACAGGTGATTTTCTGGTTGTGGTTGTGTCGACGATGCCGCGCACACCATGCTGGCAGCCGATGGGTCAATCACTCCAGGGTCGCCACGACGATCAGCAACTGCTACTGGGCATGGTCTGGGCTGGTCACGTTCCCCACCTCCGGGTGCGGCGACCCGTCGACACACATTCCGAACTCGTGCCGGTGCAGGGTCATCGTTTGAGTTACCAGCTGGGCGATGACCCTGAACAAACCTGCATCGGCCACACTCCGTTCAGGAAACAACAGGCCGACTACCACGACTGCCGACGCCGACCCCAACCGGATTCGCGCCGTTGCCGTCAGTGCGCAATCGTCGAAGCAACCTTCGCCGCCAACTTGCACCACGCTCACACTCGCGGTTCCGCAGAACTCGATCCGATCATCAACCAACACCTTGATCAGCCGAATCGGCTGTACCTCGCGGCGTTCAGAGATGGCTCGATCAAGGTTGGGACCTCCACGCTGAGCCGCTCCGAGCGCCGTCTCGAAGAACAAGGCGCGTGGCAGGCACGTTTCGTCGCCGAGACCCCCAATGGTCGTGCGGTGCGCCATCTCGAAGATGCCGTGACCGAACGTCTCGGGATCCCGCAGGCTGTCTCTGCAGTCCGAAAACGCCGAGGTCTAATCAAGCCGGTTCCTGACACCGTCTTACAGACTGAGCTCAGCGACTTCGCCGCCCAGGTTCGTGCAATCGTCCTCGAAGCCAGCGAACTCCAAGCCACTCCCTTGGATACGCACTGGCGTCACCCAATGGCCGAACATCCCGCTGTTGCACAGGCGATCGAGTACCCATTACGCATCACGCACGGCCGCCACGATCTTGAGTGCATCACAGCAATCGGCCGACACATCCTGGCTCGACGCCCCGGCGGCAATGACGTATTCCTGATCGACCCGGCGCCGCTGTACGGCATCTGGTTGGACCTCGGCGACTACGGAAGCGATGAAATCGCCATCCAGGACTCATTGTTCTGAAAAGAGCGATCTTCAGTGAACGGTGATTCGAGGCTCATCGGCAGTGATCGTTCCGATGACGGCACTGACAAACCCTGCGTCGATGAGCTTTGTCGCTGTCGCATCAGCTGCGTCTGACGGCACTGCTGCAAGGAATCCACCCGCGGTCTGTGGATCAAACAAGATCGGCATACGGGGATCGTCGCCGCTGCTGACGATTGGGACACCAGCCTGATTCGCTGCATGGAGATGTGAGCGCAACCCGGCAGTCAGCAGCTCGAGCACTCCGTCGAAGATTGGTATGGCACCGAGAGTTAGCTCGGCGCCTGCTCCAGACTCACGGAGCATGCCGAAGAGATGACCGGTAAGTCCGAAGCCGGTCACGTCGGTCATGGCGGTCGCGCCAGCCACCGACAGAATCCCGGCCGCTCGCCCCTGTGGCGTTTCGAGCGTGTCGAGCAGCGCTGCGATGTCGCGTCCTCTGGCCGTGTGTTGCATCTCGCCAGGGAACAACAGACCTGAGCCGAGAGGACGGGTCACGATCAGCTTCTGGCCTGGTTGTGCCCCTGCCAATGTGATCGGTGGAGCGTCGAGCAGTCCGGTGATCGAAAAGCCGAGCGATAACTCAGCACCCATGCTCGTGTGGCCGCCAACGATCTCTGCCCCGGTGGGCAGCAACACCTCTGCCGCTCCCGCCATGATTTCACCAAGCCACTCCGCCTGCAACGGTCGAGCGAGCGGCGGAAGCGTGACCGTGACCAGAACTGCCTGGGGCAACGCACCCATCGCCCAGATATCTCCCATTGCGTGGAGCGCTGCAATCTTCGACATCCGATATGGGTCTTGGGTGAATGATCGAAGCGAGTCAGTCGTAATCACCTGGCGGCTGCTTCCAAAGTCAAGCAACGCAGCGTCGTCGCCTGGTAGTCGAATAATGTCAGTCCGCTCCGACGCAGGCAACCGCGACAGAGGGCCCGAAAGAATGTCGGCGCCAACCTTGGCACCACAACCGCCGCACAACGGGGGCTCCTCGTCGATGGCTGCTTGCATGCCGGCCACAGAATTCGCTGGAGCCGGCGGCACGGGCATCTCTGGCAGATCATCGAACTTGTCCATAAACCGGCGGTCGATGGTGTCCTTCAGCCGCCACAAACCCTTTCCCGTTACAAACCGTTTGAACTTGTCTGCCGCTGCGGTCTTCGAGCCAAGCGAGATCAGCTTCAGGTAATCGTCCTGGGGGTCATAACGCTCGAGTTTGCGGCCGGTGAGAACCGCCGAGATGTTGTCGAAGAGCACAGGGGCCTGGCGCACCGCAAACACACCCGCCTTCGGCCGAGGCGCGAACCCCATGTGAGCGCAGTCGCCGACCGCGAAGATGTTCGGATCCGATAACGAGCGCAACGTGTTGTCGATCGTGATGAAACCTTCGTGGGTTTCGAGGCCAAGGTTTGCCACCCACGGGTAGGGCCGCGCTCCCGCTGCCCCCACAACCAGATCAGCGTTCAAAACATCCCCGTCAGCCAGGTCAACTGAGTGATCGGTGACCCGCTGCACGCTCGTACCTTCGTGCACATCGATCGAGGCATCAGCGAGACGTCGCCTGAGCTCAGTTCGTGACCGTTCACCGAGCTCGGCAAGGATCTCGTTCGCGTCGACGATGGTCATGTTGGGCGTAGCCCCGATGGTTCTCAGTCGATGCTGCATGGCAAGGGCAAGTTCACAACCACCAACTCCACCACCGATCACAACGACCGATAGTGGGCCTCCACTCGCCTGGTCAACGAACTCTGCCCAACGAGCGGCAAACCCATCGAGCGGCTTCGCAGCGACTGCGTGTTCGGCGAACCCAGGAAGCCCAGGCATCATCGAGGTGATATCGACATTGATCGAACAGACGTCATACGGGATCGGTGGCCGTCCTGGCACGATGACCGTCTTCGACTGCCGATCAAGACCGGTGACTGCGCCCAGCACCAGCCGCGCATCGGCAAACTGGCCGAGTCGCACCAAATCGATATCGAGCTCATCGCGGTCGTAGTGCCCGGCAATATGACCAGGCAACATTCCCGTGTAGGGCGCAGTCGGTGATGGGTTGACCCCTACACGCACGCCAACCACCGGCTTCATCGCCCATTTCTTCAGCAACAGTGCGTGAGCGTGCCCCCCACCAACCAGCACCACATTCTTGATCAGTGGAAGAGGAAGCTGCACCAGAGGCCTCGGAGATTGCGGAAAACTAGCCTAGAGGTCGGGGGTCGCTGCTCTGCGTCGGCGGCTGCACAAGCTGACGTAAGGTTTGGAAGCGACACAAAGCCAACCGACCTAGGACCGCTGGATATTGTCGTGGCTGTGGCGGCTGTGGCGGCTGTGGCGGCGGTGGTTCCAGTAAACAATCGGATTCAGCAATTCCGGCACAAACAGCACTTTTGAGGTGCCAGGACACAGGCGAGCACCGCTGTCCCATTTTGGTGCGATAAGTTTTCCGGGTGGCCTCCTGGAGGGAGCCATTGGTGACCGGAGGTAAACCCCGTCCGGTCAACAGTTGACGTAAGGAGTCACAATGAAGAAATCCATCCGCTTGATGCTCGCGCTGGTCGCAGCGCTGAGTCTTTTTGCCGCCGCGTGCGGTTCTGACGGCGTCACAGACGATGTCGTTGACGCCGTCGACGACGCAGCCGATTCGGCAGCCGACGCTGTCGAAGACGCCGCCGACGCAGTCGAGGACGCAGCCGACGACGCTGCTGCTGCCGGCGATGCCGGTCTGGTCTACGACATTGGTGGCCGTGGCGACCTGTCGTTCAACGACTCTGCCGCTGCTGGTCTCGAAAAGGCCGCTGCTGAACTTGGCTACGCAACGACCGAAGCTTCACCAAACGACGACGGCTCGAACCGGGCTGAGCTACTGCAACTCGCCGCCGATTCCAACGAAATCGTTCTTGCCGTTGGTTTCTTGTTCGCTGGTGACGCTGCCGAAGCCGCCGCCGCTAACCCCGACGTCAACTTCGCAGTAATCGATGACGGAATGCTGAACTTTGACACCGGCGAACCGATTGCGCCGAACGCTGCTGGCCTCGTCTTCGCAGAAGAGCAAGGTTCATTCCTCGTGGGCGCAGCTGCTGCGCTCAAGAGCGAGACTGGCAAGGTCGGCTTTATCGGCGGCGTTTGCTGCTTCGGTCTCATCGAAAAGTTCGAAGCTGGTTTCCGCCAAGGCGCACTCGCTGTGAACCCCGACATCGAAATTATCGCTCAGTACATCACCGACGCTCCTGACTTCGACGGCTTCAACCAGCCCGACCAGGCCAAGGTCATCGCTACCACCATGTACGAAGACGGCGCCGACATCATCTACCACGCCGCTGGCGGTGCCGGTAACGGCATGTTCGCAGCGGCCAAAGAGTTCAGTGAAGATAATGGCTCAAAGGTCTGGGGCATCGGTGTTGACTCTGACCAGTACAACACCATCGGTACTGTCGATGCCAGCTTGCAAGAATACGTGCTGACTTCGATGCTCAAGCGTGTCGACGTCGCCGTGTTCGAGATCCTCAAAGATCACGCCAACGGCGACTTCGCCGCCGGGCCTCAGGTCTATGACCTGAGCGTCGATGGTGTTGGCTACTCAACCACTGGTGGTTATGTGGACGACATCGCCGATCAGCTCGATGGCTTCAAGGCAGAAATTGTGGCTGGCAACATCGTTGTCTCCACCGATCCAACCGAGGTTGGCGGCTGATCGATCGCCTCGGCGACACGAACCTCGGTCTCTAACCGGGAAACCGAAATACGCAACGAAGAGCGCCGGGTACCCACCCGGCGCTCTTCACTTATTAGGGCATTGACAGCTACCTCGTAACCAGCAAACGCTGTATGGTCGGAGATATCCGTTCGGCACACGGATCGACTGGTTTGGGGTCGGGCCACGTGCCCATCTGACGGGAATTCGAAGGGTATTCGAAGGGTATTTGTGGCAGCCGCTATCGAGCTAAAAGGAATCACAAAACGATTCCCCGGCGTCATCGCGAATGACGATGTAAATCTGACGGTCGAGAAGGGCGAGATTCACGCCATCTGCGGCGAGAACGGCGCCGGTAAGTCCACGCTCATGAAGATCCTCTACGGCATGCAGCCAGCTGACGAGGGCACCATGAAGGTGAACGGCGAACTGGTCGAGTTCGACTCCCCCACCGAGGCAATCGATCGTGGCATCGGCATGGTGCACCAACACTTCATGCTCGCTGACAACCTCACCGTGCTCGAGAACGTCATTCTCGGCGCTGAACCAATGTCTTCCGGTGGCCGCATCAACTTTGCTTCTGCCCATGAGCGTCTGGGCAAGGTCGCAACCGAATACGGCCTCGACGTTGGTCTCGATGAATTGGTCGAGACACTCGAAGTCGGTCAGCGCCAACGGGTCGAAATCATCAAGGTGCTCTACCGGGGCGCCGACATCTTGATCCTCGATGAACCAACCGCAGTGTTGGTGCCACAAGAGGTCGAAGCGTTGTTCGACAATATGCGTGATTTGAAGGCTTCGGGTGCAACGATCTTGTTCATCGATCACAAGCTCGACGAGGTGCTTGAGATTGCTGACAGCATCACTGTGTTGCGCCAGGGTCGGACCGTCGCAACAATGGCAAACGATGGGGTCACTGCGACTGATCTGGCTGAACTGATGGTCGGCAGCGAACTGCCGACCCCAGCAACCTCCGAGTCGACCGTTACCGATGTGGTTGCGCTCCAAGTTACCGATCTCACTGTTATCGACGACGATCACCGTCCCGTGATCGAGAACATCAATCTGATGATTCGACAGGGTGAAATTGTTGGCATCGCCGGTGTCGAGGGAAATGGCCAGGGCGAATTGGTGGATGCCATTATCGGCACGGCACAGGCCTCACATGGCTCCATCACCTTGCTTGGCGAGGACATCACCCACAGCAGCGTCCGCCATCGACGCGAGTCTGGCGTTGCCTATGTGCCTGAGGACCGCCACCACGAAGGTTTACTGCTCGGTTCGCCGCTGTGGGAGAACGCTGCCCTCGGGCACCAGACCCAGGCCCCCTATGGCAACAAATGGTTCATCAACCGGGCCGGGGCTCGAGCCCAAACTGAGATTATTCGCGAAAGATTCGACGTACGTACTCCCAATATCGACGTGCCGGCTCACGCACTTTCCGGTGGCAACCAGCAGAAGCTTGTAATCGGGCGCGAACTGACGTCCAACCCATCGTTGCTCGTAGCCGCACACCCGACCCGAGGGATCGATGTTGGCGCACAGGCTGCGGTTTGGGATCAGTTGCGGGCTGCGCGCAAGGCTGGCCTGGCCACGCTGCTGGTATCTGCTGACCTCGACGAACTCATTGGACTGAGCGATGTACTCATCGTGATGTTGCGAGGTGTGTTCGTCGCTCGGCTCGAACCCGACGAGGTCACCCCCCGTGATCTCGGCGCCTATATGACTGGTGCAGCCACCCAAGCTCCGACTGATCAGGAAGTCGGCTGATGCGCAGAATAGTCATGGCACTAGCGGCGCCTATCGGCGCACTGTTGCTCACACTTATTATCTCGTCGATCGCGTTGTGGGCCTTTGGCTCGAATCCGTTTAGCGCCTATAGCGACATGCTCGGCCATGCCTCCAAACTCGAAACCCAGGTCGATATTTGGAACCGTGCCACGCCGCTCTATCTCTCGGCGGTAGCGGCTGCACTCGGATTCCGGATGAATCTCTTCAACATCGGCGTCGAGGGCCAGTACCTGATTGCGGCACTGGTAGCGGCCCAGGTCGGTGGTCTTATCGACCTGCCCCAGGCGCTGCACATTGTGGTGATCTTCTTCGTAGCGATGGCTGTCGGAGCGTTGTGGGCTGGCCTGGCCGGCATGCTCAACGTGACACGAGGCGTCAACGTCGTGATCTCGACCATCATGTTGAACTACATCGCTGTCAGCGGCTTCATGGCATGGTGGGTGCAGGCGTGGCAGGCTGACCTACGCGACGGCGAAAGCCTCTCGGCAACCAATCTCGGCACGAAACCCATTCCTAAGTCGGGCGTGCTTCCTGACATCACCGGTTTCGTCGAATTCTTCACCGGTGACATTAGGGAAAACAACCCCGTCAGCGGCATGTTGGTGATTGCGATCCTGGTCGGAGTGCTGTACCACGTGCTCCTCAATCGCACGACCTTCGGGTTCGATCTTCGTTCGAGTGGCATCAATCCATTCGCCGCCCGTGCTGGCGGCGTGCAGCCCAAACGAATGATTGTGATCGCCATGATGTTGTCCGGTGGTATTGCCGGCCTGGTCGGGTTGGTTGAAGTGTTCGAGATCGAGAAGTTTCGACCAAACCAGATTCAAGGTCTCGGTTTCGCCGGTATCGGTGTTGCGCTGCTTGGGCGCAACCATCCCGTAGGGATGGCGGGCGCAGCGTTGTTATTCGCCTTCCTCGACATCTCCTCGGGCATTTTGCAGTCAACTCAGACCGCATCTCGTGAGATCGTCACCATCATGCAGGGCATCGTGTTGCTTGCGGCGGTGGTGGCCTACGAGATTGTACGTCGAGTCCGAGAACGAGAAGAGGCTCGAGCCACGGCCGAGGCTCTCGCCGAAGGGGTGGCGGCATGACCGGCTCAAACAGTCCAACGGCGCAGTACAAGAACTTCACCGACAGATTCAGACGCGACGGCGAGTCCGCTGCGAGCAGGGCCTCGTCCTTTTCCGGTCTTCCCACCTGGCTGAAATGGATGCTCTATGCGCTGGCAGGCATGCTGCTGCTCACCATCGTGCAGAGCATCGGAGATACCGACAGGTTGACCTCCACACCAGTCTCACGCGAAATGTTGCGATGGGCGGTGCCGGTACTTTTAGCTGGACTCGGTGGCCTTTTCGCCGAACGTTCGGGCATCGTGAACATCGGCCTCGAAGGCATGATGATTCTTGGTATGTGGTTCGGTGCGTGGGGTGCGCTGCAGTTCGGTCCGTGGATCGGTCTCGCGGTCGGCATCGGTGGTGGCGCCTTGGGCGGCCTGTTGCATGCGGTGGCCACGGTGACATTCGGCGTCGATCAAATCATCTCCGGTGTGGCCATCAATATCCTTGCGCCTGCGAGTACCAGATATCTCTCGCAAGAAGTCTGGGGTTCACCAACCCAGTCCCCTCGGATCGATGGCATCGGTGACTGGGACGTTCCTTTCCTTGCCGGTGGATCGGTCTTCGGCTGGGAGTCACCCGACATCCTGCTCACGATCGGCAAATGGGAATGGTGGTTCGTCTCCGACGTCGCCGATATTCTCCGCGGACTTCTGCGGGGCACATCGCTGCTGGCCATGCTTGCATTGTTCCTCGTACCGTTCAGCGCTTGGTTGTTGTGGCGCACCCGCTTCGGTCTGCGGCTTCGAATTTCAGGTGAAAACCCACAAGCTGGCGAGGCCCAGGGCGTCAATATCTATCTGTACCGATACGTCGCCGTAATTATCTCAGGCGCTCTAGCCGGTTTGGGCGGCGTCGTAATCTCGAGCCCTGAATTGTCGGGCCAGTTTCTCGAAGGCAATAGCGGTGGCCGTGGCTTTATCGGCCTTGCTGCGCTGATCTTTGGCAACTGGCGGCCTCTAGGCATTCTGCTGGGGGCGCTGTTGTATGGGTACGTTTTCGGCCTCGATCTCAAAGATCTCGACGGTTCCGCCAGCCATGCGCTGCTGCTGCTGAACGGTATTGCGTTGTCCGGCCTGGCGATTTGGACATTAGCTAAGCGCCAAATAGCCGATGGCCTGCTGGCCGGATCTCTCGCGATTGGAGCTCTGACCTGGTGGGCGGTGGCTGACTCCGTGCCCAATTGGTGGAGCAACATCTTGCCTTATGTCGTCGTATTGCTTGTGTTGGTCTTCTTCGCCCAACGCCTCCGCATGCCAGCCGCCGAAGGTATTCCTTACCGTCGAGGCGAAAGTTAGTGGGCGCTCCTTCTGGAGCCCGCTCTAGCCGCCAGCGTCACCGGCGATAGCCTCACATCATGCAGCTCACCTCTGACCAGGTCACCGAGTTCGAACGCAACGGCTTCCTCGTCGTGCCCCACTTCATTAGTGATGCCGACTGCCTGAGGTTGCGCGACCACGCGGCCTCACTCGAAAACGAACTGCGGACCGACCGTGATCACGTTACGGTATTTTCGACCGGCGACCAGGCCCACGGTGATGACTCATGGTTCCTGACCTCTGGCGACAAGACACGCGGCTTCTTCGAAGACGACGGCACCCATCTGAACAAGATCGGGCATGCCATGCACGACCTAGACCCGGAGTTCAGCCGTTTCTCCCGCGAGCTTGGTTTCGCCGAAGTCGCTGCCGGAATCGGTTTCGATGACCCTCGTCTGGTGCAGTCGATGTACATCTTCAAACACCCCGGTGTCGGCGGCGAGGTCACTTGGCATACGGACCACACCTTCCTGTGGACCGAACCACAATCGGTCGTAGGTTTCTGGGTCGCCATCGACGACGCAACCGTGACCAACGGCTGCCTGTGGGCTATCCCCGGCGGTCATACGATCCCCGTGAAGTCCCGTTTCGTGCGCAATGGCGAGTCGACAACTACCGAAGTTTTCGACGACACGCTTTATCCGCTCGAGCAGGCCGTGCCCATCGAGGTCGAGCGCGGCACGCTCGTGCTGCTCCATGGAGCGCTCCCCCACTGGAGCGATGTCAATAAGTCCGACCAGCCTCGGCAGGCCTACACGCTGCACGTAGTCGACGGTGCTGCCGACTGGGACGACCGCAACTGGCTCCAACGGCCTGACATGGCGTTCCAGGGCTTCGACAACTGAAATGTTATGTTCCCCTGGGGACGTAACTTCTTGAGTTGCCTATACAGGCAGTTGGATCGTGGGCGTTGTGCCTGGGACCACAATTCCGCCGCGGTCGCCAACCGTTGTTGTGCCATATCGCTGTTCGAACACCGCGGGTAACTCGCGGTCACCTGGAAGCGACAACCAGACGCGCAGCAGATAACGGCGCAACTCAGGATCGTCGTGATCGATGAACCCTGTGCGATCGTGTAACAGCGAATGGTTGTGCACGAACTGCATGTCGCCCGGCGCAAGGTCCATCTGGAAGCGCATGGTTGGATCGTTCATGATCGCGTCGAATGCGTCGAGTGCGAGCAAGGTTTCTTTGTCGGGACGCGGCGCGTCCTCGAAACGTTGCGCCGAGTCGATGTACTGGCGTTGGTAGATACCCGTCACCCGGTCACCGCTCGGTGAGAGCACCGGAATCTCGAACCATGGCAGTTCGCCATCAGGTTGTTCGTTTCGCCGGTCGGTCGCAATGGGTTCGAACAGCCGGGCAGCAAGCTCTGGAGCTTCTTCGGCTAGACGCTCATGGACCGCGTCAACACTAACGACCATGGAAACCCCGCCTTCTTTGGCGGTTCGCAAGCACAACAGGCCAACAGCATCGGTGGAGTCGGTGTGAAAGGTCTGGCGCTGATTCGTTTGGTAGATCCGAGTTGCTGGATCATCGACATCGGCACCGACATCGGTCACGTGGCCGAGCAGGTGGCCTGCAGCGTTCTGGGACCGCAGGGACCCGATCAAGGACCCAAACAGCATGAACATGACTGCGATGGACTTGCGGTCGTACTTGCCAACGTCGAGGCCGGACAACAGCACCAGCCCATAACCATTGATCAGCTCGCTTCGTACGGCCTCGGCTCGCTCAACAAGGATCTCTGGGGCACCAGCAAGTGCTGCGACGAGCTCGTCGGGGTCTTCGCCGCTCGTCACCGAGGCCCAGGCATCGAGCGCGGACAGTTCGCGGTGATCCCATTCGAGATGCCATGATCGGTCAGCTGCCAGATCAGCAGCACGCCAACTCATGAGTTGTGAACCCCACGGATCACTCGTTGTGCCATGAGGTTCACAATCTCGCTGATGTATTCGAGTTACGCAATCTCGACGACGGAACGAAGGACCTCGCCTCGTTCCATCTTGTGGAACGCTTCCTCGACGTCGGCGAGTCCGATTGTTTCCGATACGAAACCGTCGAGGTTCAAACGGCCTTGCAAATACAGATCGATCAGCATCGGGAAGTCACGACTTGGCAAACAGTCGCCGTACCACGACGACTTGAGTGAACCGCCACGACCGAATATGTCAATAAGTGGCAATTCGATCTTTGCATCCGGGTGAGGGACACCAACGAGTACCACAGTGCCAGCCAGGTCACGAGCGTTAAATGCCTGCTCGTAGGTCGCAGGGAGACCAACAGCATCGATAACGACGTCGGCACCATTGCCATCGGTCAACTCACGGATGCGCTCCACTACGTCTTCGGTGGCACCGTTAATCGTGTGGGTGGCGCCAAAGTCCTTGGCCCAACCGAGTTTCGTATCGTCAATGTCGACTGCGATGATCTTCGATGCACCAGCGAGCTCGCTGCCACACACCGCGGCGTTACCGACGCCGCCACAGCCAATGACGGCGACAGAATCGCCTCGGCCTACGCCACCAGTATTGATGGCTGCACCGATACCGGCCATGACGCCACAGCCCAGGAGTCCAGCAGCCGCTGGACTAGCTGCAGGGTCGACTTTGGTACACTGCCCGGCAGCGACAAGCGTCTTTTCAGCGAATGCCCCGATGCCGAGTGCCGGGCTCAGTTCTGTGCCATCGGCCAGTGTCATCTTCTGGGTGGCATTGTGGGTATTGAAGCAGTACTGCGGTTCGCCCCGATTACATGCCCGGCAGTCGCCACAGACGGCTCGCCAGTTCAAGATGACGTAGTCGCCGGGAGCGACGTCGGTAACGTCGTCGCCGACCGCTTCGACAATACCTGCGGCTTCGTGCCCGAGCAGGAAAGGAAACTCGTCGTTGATCCCGCCCTCGCGGTAATGCAAGTCGGTGTGGCAGACCCCACACGCTTGCACCTTGACCAGCGCCTCACCTGGACCTGGGTCGGGAACGATGATCGTTTCCAGCGTGACGGGTGCACCTTGCGCCCGTGCAACTACACCTTGTACTTCATGCGGCATCTCTAGCCCTCCATAGCCTCAGAACGCCCGTGACTCTATCAGATTCTGTTAACCGGCTTCGCTGCGCAAACTGCGGTAGCACACAGTATTTGGCTGATCGGCCAGGGCGTTCCGGTTCGCTCTATCAAAATAGGGAGTTGCCGGGACCGTAGACCGGTGGCTCTCGTGCAACGTTTCGGCGAGGAACGACTCGAAAGCCGGACTACTCGGCATCGTTGAGATAGGGACGAGGGTCGACTGCTCGGTCGCCATCTTCCCAGACCTCAAAGTGGAGGTGCGGTCCCGTCGATAGCCCGGTGGAACCGACAAGCCCGATGATGTCACCAAGTTCGATCTCTTCGCCTGGATCAACGAGGATCACACCCATGTGTGCGTACAACGTGAGCAGATCACCACCATGGTCGACCACCACCGTGTTCCCGTAGCCGCCGAAAGCAGACGCAATCTGGACGACGCCGGGTCCTGACGCCAAAATCTCCTCGCCAAACCCAGCGGTGATATCGACGCCGTTGTGGCTTCGCACGTATCCCAGGATTGGGTGCAGCCGTGGCCCGAAGTTCGACGAGATTCGTGTCGTTGGCAATATCGGGTTCGCGAGTAAACCGTCGAACTCGGCGAACGTTGTGACCCGAAACTCGGTTTGTTCGATGATGCTCGCGATCTCGAGCGTCGCCTGTTCGAAGATGCCGAGTTCCTGAGCAAACAACGCCTTGTTCTCACGCAACTCAGCGACAAGTTCAGCTTCCTCGTCTCGGCGATCAAGCTGTTCCTGTCGCAGGAGTTGTGCTTCTTCTCGCAGCACCTCGAGTCCATCTGCTGCCGAGACTGCCGACGATAGTGATACCTCGACATCAGCGGCGGCCCGCTCCCGCGCACTGGAAAAGGCCTGCGCCTGTTCCTCGAGCTGTTCGACCGCTCTGATATTGGCCACTTGGTCATCAAGCAGCGCCCGACCGTAGGCCTGAGCCACCGTGATCTCGGTGACGTTGGTGGCCGAAAGGATCGCCCCCTCGATCAGCGCATCATTGCCGCCAACCACGAATACCTGCAGGACTTCCTCGCTCAAAAGTGCGCGTTCGCGAGCTAGCTGCTTTTGCGTAGACAGCAACAGTTTCGCTCTGCCCTCTCGCTCGAAGTCGGCCTGTGCGGCTGCTTCGGTGAACGAACGGACATCGAGCTCGGCGTCAATGAGCAGTTGGTCAAGTTCAGCGAGCTGGTCTTCGATCGTGAGGTACGAACTTGTCGTTTCTCGCAGCAGTGTCAGCGCATCGGCCTCGGCGCCGGCTGCAGCCTCGAAGTTGCCGAGCCGGCGAAGGAATTCGGTTCGAGTGACACAGGTTCCTAGACCAGCCAAGAATGAATACCCATCGAGCACTGCGTTTTTCGTGATGCCAGGAGGCACGGTTCCTGAGATCACACACGGGTGACTGGGGTCGAGGAACTCGACACATTCTCCCGATGGATCGAGCCGATGCAATGTCGGGCAGAGATCCGCGCACGGATCATTCGCTCGGCCAATGGCGACCGGGTCTGCGTCGTCGCCTTCGTCGGAGTCGCGGGTGGCGCACTGGATCAGCCGGTCATTTGACTCCGCGCACGCATCATCGTCATCGTCACAACTGCTGCGAGGGTCGGAGCACTCGGCGCCAAGATCAGCCGACCCGGAAGCTCGATCGTCGGCGCATCGCTTGATTCGAGCTTGGCAGAACGAGTCCGCTTCGGCACATCGCACCACTACTTCGGTCTCGCCGTCATCGCCCTCGACGGTCTCGACCACCAGGCAAGCACCACCGAGTGGCCGGGG
>ERZ651776.2190-NODE-2190-length-21760-cov-11.012268_pt1 | contig 21760 bp, 26 predicted proteins | sample MGYA00514761_ERZ651776 | MGnify/ENA metagenome assembly ERZ651776 | reverse complement strand
TAGATGAAAATTGTAAGGTTTTAGATCCTACTTAGGTTTTATTTTCTATCGAAACCAATACCCATTCGCAGGTGATGATGCGGGTACGTTGGTGGCACTATTTGTTCTAGAGAGGGCTGGTCTAATTTTATCGGGGATGATAGAGTAAAGTTTCTTTAACTCGTTGCAAAGGGCTAGGTAGACGTTCTCGGGGATTTTATCAGATATACTGTCTATGATTTGCATTACATTTTGAAGCACATTCATCACTATATTACATGGCTATTTTTCTAAGCTATGCGCGGTGGAAATGGAATCGCCCGTCATCGCCGGCTCGCTGGGCTTCTGCATGGGAACCATTTGTAGGGTCACCGTGAGAATATGTCTTATTGGGTTCCATGTGTGGCTCACGACTTTGTCGGTCTTCGCCGGTAGCGAAATTTCCGCCTTGTACTTCCCGGGTATCTTGATATGAAGATCTCTACGTCCTTGAAACGTGGCGTAGCCGGCAGGGATGTCTACAATGTCCTCGACTTCCGGCATATAAATAGTTATCTCGATCTTACCCCCGTTAGCGAGGCTCCACGCAACGCCTCCGACGCTGTAGTAAATAATGACTACAGGGTTTTTCTCGATACCCGCTTCGGCTGGTGTTTGTCCATTTCGGTATGCTGAATCAAGTGCGTGATGGTCAGCCTCATGGTAGCGGCAGCTACGCTTATTGTGACCCACTTGGTGGCAGCGACCACAGCGACGCGGAGCTGAAGGTCGCTGGAGAACAACCTGGGTCGGTTGGCAAGTGTGAAGATTCTTGAGATGATCACATAACTTGAGGTAGAGGCCTTCGGGGATTTTATCCGAGGCGTCATCCAGCTGTGTCATCATCGTGCGTAAAATATCTTGTTGAGTAGTCATGTTTTTAGATGAAATTTACAAATATTCTTACAAACTTAGGTGCTAAATTCTTTAACGGCGTCGTTCGACCCGCGCCACAAACCCGCTGTCCACCATTCGTCCACTATCACTCACCCAAAACTCATTTGTTGCGGACTCCCAGTAATCACGGTGATAGACGTGAGCATCAGCTAGCCTCAACTCGCTCTCCCTATCCACACAAAACATCTCAAACCCGGCCATCTTTGCCTTCGACTCAACCACCTTTAACTTAGCGTTTTGGAGGGCGACATACCATTTCCTTTGGCATTCTTCCTTGTAGTCATCGTGAATCTTCTTCTCAAAGGCGGGAAGCTTTTGGATTGTTTTGAGTGAAAGATCATCATAGTAGACGAAATCTAGGACCTTCTCCTCCTCGGTTCCAATTTCCATCACGACTGCTCGAAGACCGTTTTCCATCAGGTTTTTCCAGGTCCAGCCGCTTGTCGGTCCATTCACGGCGGCGGTGCTTAGGTAACCAACGAGTTCCCCAGCCTCACCACCAGAAGCCCATCTGACGTTATTTTCACACCACAGCTTGATAGCCTGAGTCTTTCGAAACGCAGTCATACGCTTGATGGGAGTCCAAGTACGCCTCGCTTCTTTTTCCCACTTCATGAGAACCTTGTACTCCTCGTGCATCTTCTTCACATGATCCAGAAGCTGGTCTCTGAGAAGTGCAATATCAGAGAGACGTGTTCGATCGAGATTCGGGGCGAACGGGGCACGAACCGCTGGTCGTGGAGACCCGTAGTCGCTGTCTGATTCGTCATCACTCGCAGTGTCGCTGTAGTAGAATTCGTCTTCGTGAAACGGTTTATCACCGTTGAGCTTGTCGTAGACGCGCTTGAACTTGTCGGTCATCTTCAGATACATCCCATCAGAGATCTGACCGGAGATTTCGTCGAGGCATGTCATGAGGCTTTGGAGATCTTCCATTTTTTCAGTTGAAAAATTTCAAAAGCTCGATTGACTTAGGTTGTTTTTTTGAATATCAATGTAGAAGTGGAGAATGTTTAATCTGTTTTTTATCAAGAAAAAGTTTTACTTAGGTTTAGATTATGACTCTATCTTTCTTTTTAGACCAATGCAATTTATTATTGTTCATATATTCATAATATTTTCCATGTGTACCATCAAATGTTATATTATTGTTATATAACTCTCCATCTTCTTCATATATGGAATAGTTATAGTATTTTAATTTAGGTGCAATGGATTTTGTATACATATTTGGTCCAGTTATTTCTAATATGTCATTCGATTTGTTATAATTTATTTGATGACACATATCATCTATTACACCTTCCAATAATGGATGTCGTTTTGAAAACATGAAAACACTTTGTAACAATTGTTTTTTATTACCTTTTGGTTTGTGATCAATATCGTAATATTCGTCTAATTCCATGTAATCATGCCATAACCACACACCTATATGAATTTTATTACCCATAAGCCATTGATTTAAAGGGGTATTTATCTTTATTTTTACGTCTAAGTATATACCACCTTCATTATAAACTATTATATACCTAAAGAAATCACTAATACACGTATAACATTCTGGGTTTATTTTTTCAAAGCATTTAATTATTTTTTTATTTGTATTTTGATACACATACCTTTTTATATCATCATAATCATAAAACATAAAGGTGTATTCTGGATTTTCTTTTTTATTTTGTTCAATAACATTTTTAACAAAAATTGGTAATTTATCTTTTCCCTGTATGTAAATTTGATGTACAATTTTAGGAACGTTTTCACGCCTTTGTTTAATATAATAAATAACAAAGGTTAGTGTTATTATTAACAATAACAACACTAACATACTATAAGTACAACTTTTTTTAAAAAGAAGTACAAGACTTATCAGCAAAACCTACGAAGAACGCTGTGCATATCATGATGATAAATACTAGGGTTTGTCGGCGTTTCGGTAAAAAATACATTCCACCGAGTAGAGATAATACGACATAAAAATAAAAAAATTGTGCATATTCCACAAAAGCTCTCAAATATCTTGTTGTGGATATAGCCCCGGGGTATGATATGAAGATACTATCAACTTCATTTTCATTTTGTAGAGGACTAAAGTTTTTGAAAATTTTTTCATCTTTGTCTACCTTTATAAAATCGTATTTATTACAAAGTTTATTAAAATTGCGTTGATCGTCTTCACATTTTAAAAGCAATTCATCTTTTAAAACTTGTTTGAGTTCTTTAACATATCCCATATACAAACCAGCGTTCGCAATTGAATTATCACACGTTCCAAACATAAATGATTGTAAAAGCCAAGGTGGGTTATTTGAAAATAACACTTTACACTTGTAGCTTTCAAAAAATTTCTTTACATTTTCCGTGTTTTTATTAATTTTGGTATCAAAACCATCCAGATACACAACTATATCGTCGTCATTTTTAGTTTCAAGATGTTTAATAACACCTTTGGATTTATCAGAAAATCCATTCCATTTTGTACCCCAACCTAAAACTTTTATGGGAATTCCAAATTCATTATTGATGAGTTCTTCATACATCCCCTGGCTTTTATTTGCATACGTAACTATTTCTACGCTCATATACAATTCGTATACATAATAATTGATGGTTATGAAGACGTAAATTTTTCTTTTATACCTCCGACAACTTTTACTATGGTGACGAGTGATGAGAACCACCATATATATTTCACATCCATCGTAGTAAATCTTATCGTAGGAATTCTCAGTCTGGGTTTTTTCAATTTTTCATGTAGTCGTTTAAGCGCGTCGCACATTTTTATGTATTTACCTTCCGGTAAATAGTCTCTATATTCATCTAAACCCTTCATGACTATAGCTAGATCTGGGTCTACACCCATTTAACTTTAGAGAGTAAAATAAAATACCAAACTTCACTCAAAATTATAACTTGTTGTGACATGACCAACATTTTAGCACGGTCGCTCTTAGGTACTATATCACCGAACCCCACACTCGACATCGTTGTCGTAGCGAAATAGTATGGGTCTAACGGGCTCTTAAAATCAAAATCTTCGGGTCCCATCCTACTATAGATGAATCCATATACGAGAGTTGTGAGAAAAATTAGAAAGAAATTATTAACTACACGTTTCATTAGTATACGTAAAGAAATAATTAATTTACAATATTTACTCCTTCCCTGACAGCCTTTTTTACGAGACTATTATACCAAAAAAGTATTTCGTCTTTCGTTTTAGATACACTTCTGGGGTGTATACGTTTAACTAGACCAAGTTCTCTATTTTTTAAAGAATTTATTGATACTTTAGGTTTGTTTGTAAAACAAGAATAACACACCGATTCTACTTTTAGACCTATGAATGAATAATATTGTTCGTTATTATCTACAAATATAGGATTTGTATGTAAGTAAGTTCGTATAAAGTTTTTAGTCTGACGATTTCTCGACACGACTCGGGGTTTCAGAGGAGCTTTACATCGACTACATTCTCGAGTCCATTTGATGTGCATAATATTAAAATGTATGTATACTTTAAATGTCTTCAGCCAAAGGTATTATAGGTCTCATGGTAGGAGTAGGTTTGGGCTTACTCATCATGTGGCTCATAAAGTTGCGAACACCAGGTGGGTCTCCAAAAACAATGATTAATGGTATACCTTTTAAACCAGGTGTTAGTCCCATATTGGATGCTATAGGACGTGTTCAAAGTGAAACAAATGAAGCATTACGAGGACCTTTATGTAATGCTATACATACGGCCGAACTTGGCATTTTGGAACAACTTGAAAATATTCAGGAGCCTATGACGTGTGTTGATCTTAAACTTTTATTACAACAAGAAAGAGATGATTATATAACGCTTGAATTTGATGATGAAGAAGATACCATAGCTAAAAAAATAGCCATGGATTTGTACACGGAAATAGATTTACTTATTAATAAAATAGATAAACGTTTTTGTAAAAAAGAATCTGATATGATAACCGGCAAGGATATACTGACGTTAATAAAGGAAGTTAGGGACGCATTTTGTTATGATAAAGATGAATACGATAAAGTTACTATAAAACAACTCGTAGAAGAAGTTGGATATTCAACGGTTCAACTTAAAAGACATATGTACGACCCCATGATACCTTACACCGATGTTATACGCGATTCTATCTCGTGGCTTGAAAGTACGCTAGGAAAAGATGATACTCCCCCCGCTCCATGGGAGAACCGCACACTTATCGCGGGGGCGGAGGGGAACCCTCAGAGTTGTATAGAACTTGCGGAAGGCGAACCTGATGATGAGGAACTAATATTTATGCACGATGATTCAGATCCACGTTTGGCAGACTTTGTCATTGGTGGACAGACACCCGAAGATGCATTTGCGAATGGTGCATTGCATGCATGTCGTCAGATAGAAAAAAGGATAGTTCGTGAATCAGATGATTCTGGGCCTACCTCTATTACATTACCCACAGCGACTGAAAGATTTAATAGGTATGGCGACGCGTGTGAAGTGCCCGAAGATCTTATTTTTGAAGAGTATCACACATCCCTCGCCCCGGTGGAGACACCCAACATAGACGAATACGTTAGGGGTAAAAAAACGGTGTGTCTTTTTTATGATAAAGAAGATCTTCAAGCAGCCGCGACAGCTGAGGAAGAAGCTGAAAATGATACCTAAGTCAATCGATAAAATTTATAAAACAACAAAGAAAATGGAACAACGCGCAATGAACATCTGTAGAGTGATCGAGCCAACCGAAAAATCTGAGCGGTTGGCTCGAGCGCTTGTAAATTTAAAGCGAAATTATAATAATCATGATCAAAACAGGCAGGCCAGGTCTATCGTTTTTTTGGAAGAGGCTCCTAAGCAAGAGGTTGTCCAAAAGCACACGAATCACGTATGTAAGGCTACAACTCTGAAGGGTAAGCCGTGTAGCTTTAAGGCGGTGTGTGGTGGGTATTGTAAAAAACATGGAATATCCATGGGTGGTGTAAGTCTTGGTAAAAAAATAGTCGTTTAATATAAATGTTTGATCAGGACACACTTAAACCAGTCATCATATCTATGATCGTTTATATAGTCATCGCGAAGGTATTACCGGATCTTATGAAGAAACCCACGGGTATAAGCTTCATAGATGATATCAATTCCATGTTAATCTCCCAAAAGGGATCTATAGGTTCAGGTGCTCTCCTCACCGGTCTCGTCGTTCTCATCACCAATTACATTTACGAAGAATTCTCTTAAAACGTTTTCACGATTTACAACTTGTTTAGTAAAATTGTGATCCATAGTATATACCTTGTTCTCGTACGCGTGTTTCATGAACTCCAAGAGTTGATCGAAATTGGGTTTCCCCCAAATCATTCCTTTTTGAAATAGGAAATCGTCATTCTCCAATTCTTGAAGTTCACAATTAATCATGTAAGGTGATTTGATATATTCAGAAGGTCCTCCAAAATCTGTTAAGATGACAGGCTTATCCCGAATCGCCGCTTCTATGGCTCCCATACCAACACCTTCAGATTTGGAAAAGTTAACATAACAATCACACCTTCTATGTAAATCGTCCATTTCATGACTATCTAGCATATTGTTTATGACTTCAACCCGGGGAAGTCGAATATCTACATCTTGATTACACGTAGCTTTGACAACTAAACGAGTGTTAGGTTCATTTAGACGAACAAATGCTTGTAAAATTTGTTTGAAATTTTTGCGATCGTCCATGATGTTGCCTATATGATAAAATACATAAGGTTTCTCTCGTGGTTTAGGTATATGTGCGTGAATGACATAAAAGTCATTTTTTGGAAATTGCCGAGACAGGACGGATTTACAGAATTCACTGGGTACAGCAACACGATCAAATTCTTCCATGATCATCCCGTAATCTTCATGTACCGTGGTAGTTTCACAAACGGTCATACAAGCTAAATGCTTTACACGCGTTTTTGCATACTTGGCGTATTCTATATGTTCTCGTAAAGGTAGTAAAAATATCAGGCCGTATTCATCTTCGGGTATTTTACTCCCTATTGTGAAATACGAAGCATCTGGGAAAATTTTGGTATATTTATTCGCATGTTGACCTATCCCACTTTTTAGGGATGAACCAATGAATAACATTTAGTATAAAGATAATCTTACTTTTATATATATAGCAATGGATTCTTTACGCGATGAGATCGAACAGGAAATGAAAATTCTCAACCTCGATAAAAGGCGTCTTTGTAACCTTCTCTTAAAGGTTCTCGATGCGTCTGAATTAGGTGGCTCTTCCGCGATGGAAGGTGCCCGTGGCGCCCCAGGTCCTCCCGGCCCCCCGGGACCCCGTGGTCCTTCCGGGCCTCAGGGCCCACCCGGTGCGAGTGTTGCCCCCGCAGCCAAGTCGGATGACAAACCCGCAGCCAAACCTGCGGCTAAGAAGGCTGCCAATACTCCAGCTAAGAAGAAGGCGTTAACCGGAGTTTAAATAAAAATAATATATCGGGTTTTAAACCCTAATATGGACATGAATGTCCCGACACTCAGTCAGGAAACATTTCTATATTAGAGTTGATTTATTTATCACCATAAATTTGTAAAATATCTTTTACTATAGGAGATCTTTCTATATCTTCATGACTAAAAGTTATACACTCTATGCGTTTATAATTTGTCTTTTGTATTTTTTCATAAATATCTTTTAATCCGTTATCATCATATTTTCTATCGTGTTGATTTAAATCACCTGTTATTATCATTTTACTATCATTACCTATACGAGTGAGAAGCATTTTCATTTGATTGGGGGTACTATTTTGCATTTCATCCGCTATGATAAAAGCGTTCTTAAAGGTTCTTCCTCTCATATAAGCTAATGGGCATATTTCTATTATTTTTTCTTTAATCATATTTCCTATTTGGTATTGACTATAAAATTCGGAAAATATATCCATGATGGGTCTCGTCCAAGGATCCATTTTTTCTTCCAGTGTCCCGGGTAGGTATCCTATATCTTCTTCGACAGACACGGCTGGGCGTGTTAAAATTATTTTATTGAAATCGCCGTCATTTAAACCTTCTATAGCGGCGTAACACGCAAGCATAGTTTTACCAGTTCCAGCAGGACCTATGGCGAATATCATGGGTTTACATCCGTGTAAAACTCGTTGATAATCTTTTTGGTTATCATTTTTTGGTATAGCTGACGGAATTGGTATTTCTATGTCGAATTGTATATCTTGATATTCTGTTTCAAATGAACACGGTGATAATTTTTCTCTTTTTTGCTTCTTACCTCCCATACTTTTTACTCAGAAGTTTTTGGTAAATTATCCACCAAGAGTCTCGCACTGGGATCTGTTATCTTTGTCCATTTCGGTCTCCATATTTCACTTATGAGATGGTTATGATGGTCTCCGTAATGATCCCAAAAAATGATTCTATAAAGAGCTTCTTCTTTCGTTAGAGGTGTGTTATAACCTTTCGATAAAACCCGTGTTTTGCTAAACATTTCATCAGTGATGACCTGTTGTGAATGTGTTTTAACATGATTAACCCACCTACTTCCAACCGCATCACTCATACCATCCTTACGTCTCCATAAAATTTTATCCGGGAGATATCCTGTAAAAGCCTTTCTCAAAATATGTTTTTCTAATTTATGTATTTTTAGTTTTTGATTCATGGACATACAAACTTCTATAAATTCTTTATCCAAAAATGGGACGATGAGATCAAGACCGTGGGCACCGGCGCAACGATCCGCTCGAAGTCCATCGAATTGGTGAATTAGCTTTAGGCGTCTCATGTTTTCGTGAGCAAACTCTTCAACATCTGGGGCGTTGTGAAAGTATAAATACCCTCCTAATATTTCATCCGCACCTTCACCGGAAAATATATACCTACAATTTGTATTCTCTTTTATATATTTACATAACATCCACATAGGTATACTCGCCCTAACGGTAGTCGTATCGTATGATTCTAGAGAACGAATAACATCCGACATATACTTAATACCATCATCAACCGTGAAAATGACTTCTGTATGGTCAGATCCTATATGTTTTGCAACAATTCTCGCGGATTCGAGATCTGGACTATCGTGTAGACCAATTGAAAATGTTTTAATTTTTCCAAGTTTTTTAGACGCAATCGATGCTATGAGACTACTATCCAAACCACCGGAAAGTAAAAATCCTACATCACGATCAGAGTGTTCCAATCTTTTATGTAAAGCTGATTCTAGAGTTTCTTTTACGATTTGACTAGAATCTGTGGTGAGATATTTATACACGTGCCAATATGTATTGTAATAGCAAATAAAACTATCCACGTACGAATCGTAGATATATCCAGGTGGAAATACATGTATTGTTGATTGTAAAAACTTCAGAGCTTTGACCTCACTCGCGAAAGCTATAGATCCTTTATCATATCGAGTGTAAAACAGAGGTCTTACACCTACGGGATCTCTAGCGGCCATGACACGCTTTCCATTCGTATAGACGAATGCAAAATCCCCTTGCATCATATCGACGGTTCTAATTATTCCAACTGATTCGATCATAGGTAACAGAACTTCACAATCACTCTCACTCTTTTCATCACCTGTTGTAAAATCGTTATAATTGTATATTTCTCCATTACATACTAGCATGGATTTGTTATGTCTAAAAGGTTGCATACCATTTTTAGATAAATCCTTTATAGAAAGCCTATAAAAATCCATACGACATTTACCCATAACATCTGACTTATAATCATCCGGACCCCTATGTGTCAGTAAATCTACGGGGACCTCTACTTCTTCCCCGTATAAAGCTAGAATTCCACACATGAATATACTTACCTCATATCCTTAAACTGATTAAAGGTAAACGCAGTATAATTTATAATGATTGTGGATTGTTTTACATTTTATAACGAACTTGACATTTTGAAAAAAAGATTAAAATATCTCTCTCCAGTTGTGGATAAATTTGTACTAGTAGAATCTACAAAAACATTTAGAGGTAATTCTAAAGAATTATTTTATGAACAAAATAAAAAAGATTTTGATGAATGGAAAGATAAAATTATACACGTAATTGTTGAAGATAATCCGGATGATAAAAACCCGTGGATAAGAGAGGCTCATCAAAGAAATTGTATAACACGAGGACTCACCGAACTTTCGGTAGAAGATCTTGTTATGATTTCTGACGTAGATGAAGTTCCCAAAACTGAAATCATTAGAAAACTTCATAAATCGTTGGACACTATAAGTTTACATATGATTACATTTAATTATTCTATCGAATATTTTCAAACATTTGAAAAATGGTTCGGAACTGTTATATCTACAAATAAAAACGTAGTTGATAAAACTCCCCAATATCTCAGAGATAATAGATGGAAATTTTCACATGTAGAATTTGGTGGATGGCACTTCACCTCATTCGGTGATGTAGATTTTGTATCTAATAAAATTCATAATTTTTCCCATTGTAATGACGACGATGTAGACGAAAATATGACTGAAACGTATATGAAAGAAAAATTATCACATAACGGTAAATTTAAATTAACACCTTCACCACCAGAACTTATAGCATCTTTACCGGATATTTTCAGATAAATAACTTAAAAGATCTAACAGCATTTACATATATGCACCCCACACAACTTTATGTGGATATTTGTAAACGTCTCAAAACGTACTTTAAACCTTTTAAAACAAATTTGAAAAAGGTTAGATTTGGACCACATGGGGATGGTGGATACGTAGCTGTAGATATGAAAGAATACGACGCTTTGTATAGTTATGGTTCAAACGATGAAATTGAATTTGAAAAAACCTTTTACGAAAAATACAAAAAGCCATGTTATGTTTACGACCACACTATAAAAGAGATAACTGATAAACCTAATTATGTACACTTTTATAGAGAGGGTGTTTCATCTAAAAAGGAGGAAAATTTAAATACTATTGATGCACATATAGAAAATAATGGACACACTGAAAATACTAATTTATTTGCACAGATAGATGTAGAGGGAGCTGAATGGGATTCGCTCATAGCATCTAAATATCTTAAAAATTTTTCACAGATGATCATAGAGTTTCATTTATTTGGAAATCTTCTATCGTACGATAAAAAGATAGATGAACTTTATCAACATCTAAATAAGCATTTCATATGTGTACATGTTCACGGGAATAATTATCCATTGGTTCCTTGGATAGATAATAATTTTCCCATGGTGTTTGAAGTCACATATATTCGTAGGGATTTGGTAAATACTATAGAACCTGAAACTGAACCGTTTCCAATCAAGGGGCTCGACTATCCAAATTATATAGGTCGTCCAGACATGCATATAGATTACTTCATTTAAAGAAATTAAAATATTAAAATGTATGGAGTTTGTTTATGAGAAGGATATAACACCTATAAAACCATTAGATAATGATAAATATTGGCCGGGTAGTACGTATTCAATGTTCAGATGTGTCTTAAAAAGAGATGACAGGTACATAACATATGTTAGAGTATGTATAAATAATAAAACAATGCTTATGTATGAATCATTTAATCTAAATTGGGAAAGTAATGAAGATAAACGGTACTTAGGAAGTGATATAAATGCACAAGATCCTCGTATAATAGAAGTTCAAGATAAAATATATGTCATTTTTATAGCGAGATCCTCATTTCCAAATCAAGATTATACTTTATGGATTTTGGATCATGACACACTTGAGTGTAAACCTTTATACACAAAGGGTTTAAATGTAATAGAAAAGAATTGGGCACCATTTGTAAGGGATGGTAAGCTGATGTTTGTTTATAATTACGATCCAATTATTATATTATCATGTAATATTTCAACTGGATATTGTGATATAGTCAAAGGTAATCTACCTTTTCGTACACAAGACACTTTTATACGAGGTGGATCTAATTTAATGGATATGGGTGATTATTATATGGGATTTTCTCATTCTAGATTTCCCATTAATTCATCTTTTAGACCTGGATTTTTACATCTTACACATATGGTTAGAATTTCAAAACAAAATTTAGAACTCATAGACGTTTCTGAACCTATTGTTTACAAAAAGGGAGGAGATATAGTTAAGGAAACTATACAAGATCCTGTGTCATGTTGGATCGATAATGATACAATCTATATTACAACAAATATGAGAGATAACTTTTGTGAAATTTACAGCTTTTCACAAAAATCATGGAATGAAAGAGTAAAGAATATGTTAGAAAATACTAATAATACTTGGTTTACATAATCCCTGGAACCATTTTGATCTTATTCACGTAGTATATATAACCACCTACTAGAGCTGCGAGTGCCAATAAAATATAATTAAATGATATCTTTTTACGTTTTTTCTCAGTTTCCTTTATAATCTTTTCAGCTTCTTCTTTAGTCGGGAGTCTTTCCACGCTCTGATGTAATTTTTCAATCTTACCTATGAGAGCGTGTATAGCTTCTAAAATCTGTGTTTCTTTGGAAATGGGTGTTTCTTTATGGTCAACGGTTGTGACTTCTAATATCATGTGCCACTTCGTAGCTGGGTTTAGATTTACATAATCCCCGTCATCCTGTTCTTCGAATATTTCAAAGTCTAATTTTTGTATAGACATGGGGTTGAAATAATTTGTTTTTCTGTTGAAGCTTTTCCATTGTTTATCTCGTAAAACAATACCATCCGTTCCGTTAAAGTGTCTCTCCAAAGGTACACGTGCAAAAATATGTCCGTGGCGTTCATCGAGCATTTGCGCAACTTGAGGTATATTTGGACACAAAATATCTACATGTTTTGCTATGTTAGTGTTTAGGTCAGTCGTGGTGGCTCCAACCTGTGTTATGTAAAAATCTACCATCTTTACACCTAACACACGACTGAAATCTTCCACGTGTGTATTTGAAGTTAGTGATAGATCTAGTGAAAATGTATTATTAGTTCCATTTACATAGTTGGAATCGACTACTATGTATTGAACTTTTTTAGGTATATCGTGGATCGACACCATTCTAATATTCTCACAGAAATAAAATTCACCTAAGTTGCGACGATGTTTGTATTTTTATCAAGTAAAAATGGAATTCGGTGTACCGTGTATATCTCCCATGACCCAATTAGATGAATATATCAAGGATAATTTATTTGCTGATGAACTGCGAAAGATGTTTCAAGATATTGCCAACGAGAACGATAAGTTGCGAGGGGAGATTAGCGAACTCAAGAAAAAGGGAAAAGTTGCAAAAGTAAAGGTTGAGAAAATCAGGTGCCCGTGTCAAACGGCTAAGGGGGAACAATGTAAAAAGTTTTGCGCAGAAGGTTTGCAGACGTGTAAAGTCCATGCGCGTCCTCCCAAACCCGCTAAACAGCCAAAGCCTCCAAGAGTGAAGAGACCTGCGTGTACAGGGATCAATATAAGGGGTAATCCATGTCGCAATAAATGTATCGAAGGTGAAACATTTTGTGAGAAGCACGATCCTTCCAAACCTCCGACGACTAAAAAAACAAAACGTCCCAAAAAGAGAGATGTCCCCGTTCATAATCATGCCCCGGGAGAGACTCCGTCAGAACCTTGTACACTTTGTCAAACGCACGGTGATATATTCGATCCGAACGTCATCAACGTAGACTTTAAAGAATCTCAAGGAGATGATGGATTGATGCTAAAAGATAGAATTTAAAACCTTAGTGGATATAAATTGTAATGAAAATAAAAGAAATGTCAGCTATTCGAAGATTAAACGTTTTACAAAATCATTTTAGAAATTTTTCTCCTTTAGCTTTATCCGAGCAAGTATTATTCGAAAATAAAGCTCCTAAAACTTTAGAAATTTTTCCGGAAATTCCTAAAAGATTCTCTATTCATTTGGATATCAATCATGATCACAAGTTAATCGAATTTGAAACTGAGAATATGTCTGTACACGACAAAATTAACGTCTACCTAAAATATAAGGACCACGTGAGACAGACATATCCAAATTATATTGTCAAGGAACGACATGAATAATACCTAAGTCTAGTGAATGTTTCATATATTTTATGAAAAATGAAATATTGTACCGTGACGAGTTCTATGTCTAAGAAATCTGTTGAGGTGGATAGCACGAATCATATGTGCGCGGAGAGGCAGTTAATACGAAGGTTATATAGGGAATGTATACGAAAGGGGTACAAGCCACACCAGTTTTCTGATTGGGTTCACCGAAAGTATGGACACCTCATAATATCTAGAAATACAACGTATGGTGCGGGTATATCAATGCCTTGTGTTTTATGTAGAAAGATGATAGAACGATACGATATATGTTGGATGGCATATGATGGAGAGGAATGGGTACATAGTGTAAAAACGGCGGTGCTACCTCAATCTATTCCTACGAGAAAGCAGAAGGACGTTCTCGGTTTTGGAAAATGCACCTAAGTTGTAAAGTAGTATTATTTTTTTGTAAGATGAACATATTTTTTCTTTCATTGAATCCTAAGGAAATCGCCAAACTATCATGTGATCAACACGTCGTTAAGATTCAACTTGAGATTTGTCAAATGTTATACACCGCTTGGTTTTTTTCGGGTCAAGAAGAATACGTCAGAGAACACGCCCCCTTGACGAAAGATGGAAGTAAGCGTGGATACAAACCCGCACATAAGAAGCACCCCATGACCATGTGGATAGGTTCCAGTATCAAAAATTATATGTATGCTTGTGAAATCGGACTCGCTCTCAGTAATGAATACACAGAGCGGTACGGGAAAATTCACACGTGTGAACACCATTTGCGTTGGTTATACGAAAATCACCCATCTCATTTCGAAGAACGTAAAAGTGAGACTGCTTATTATTCTATGGAGGGTATTCCAGAATGTATGCCCGAGCAGTACAAGTCTCCAGATCTTGTATCAGCTTATAAAATGTATTACATAAACGACAAAGCCCCCTTTGCGAGATACAAGTGTGAAAGACCTAGTTTTATGTGTTAATCAAATCTTGAAATGTAATAATATCTTCTGTATCTATCAATTTTGAATATTCAAGTTCGTCATCGTCAAAGTAGAGGGGGTTTACTCCCGCTTCACGAAAAACACGTTCCAAAGTGAACCCCATAGTGTCAAACTCTTTTAAGATAGATCTCAAAAGATCATCATCTAGATTTTCTAGACAAAACTGAAACTTACCCGCGGAAAACTCTAGTCTTTCCGTGTAATTACCTTTGACGAAAACATTTTCTTTTATAAATTCTTTTAGATACGATTCTTTCATAGATTTGATTCCGTAGTCATCTAATAGATATTTAAACCCGGACGAAACCTTTTTAATGAATCGTCGTTTTTTATTCGATAGAGGCATTGTTATAGTATTAGTTAAAATAATATCTCTAAGATGAATTATGAAGATAATTCGAAATATATGTCCACACCAAAAAAGACTTATTCAGTGTAGTGTGTGTAATGGGGGTGGTATATGTATACACGGTGATATAAGAAGTATATGTCGCAAGTGTGTATATTCTGAAAAGTGTGAACATGGGTATTCTAAAAAGGCTTGTAGTATATGTTCAAATAAATAATTTCTTTGAGTACTATAAGATGGATCGTAAAATTTTGATTCTGGGTATAACCTTGACGGTGGTTATACTTTTTTTAAGTTTTAGGAAAGAAGGGTATGAGGAGAGTGTACAGGAGGTGAATGATTCGGATGTGTATTATCCAGAGGAGGAGCTTCTCCCAGACGATGACGATGTGCTTGAAGATTCCTTCGATTTAAAATCGTTTCTTGAAAAGTTAAGAGCTTTAAAAGATGATGAAGATGCGACGGCAGAGGCCGTAGATGCATTTTATGGAGATATATTCAATTCTACAGATTTGGCAGCGAGTAATGAAGAGGCTCAAGAAGGGTATAATCGGGAAATGGAAAGTCAAATTGGATATCTTCGATCTTGGATGAGAGCGGCGCAAGAACAACGTGAATCTGAAAAAGAACGAATTAAAGGAGAACTTCAAGAGGGGGTCGATCAATATATATACGATCAAGGCGCTGCATGGTATGATAATGAATATGACATATCTCAATATACTAATTTACTTGCTCGTAAAAGTTTAGTGAAGGTAGACAATCATTTAGGATCCAAAACGCCGGGCTCGCCCGACATCAACCGATCGAATCGACCTGTATCATTTAACACTTTAATGAGTCAAGCAACAGGAGATCCTTTATATCAAACTACATCAGGACTTTATAGGAAGGAAGATCCTAAAATTCACGACTATTATATACAAGTTCCCAAATGTGGAATACGTACACAAGATGGTGAATTTTCATGTTTAAACATGGATGGTATTCCTGCTAATGTAAATGAAAATGGTATAGGTATAGAACAAAATTTACAAAACACCAACGATGCATTTGTAAAATGTGCATCTGCTTGTGTAAATTCCGATGAATGTTCTGGATTTTCTTTAAGTCTTAAACCTGACGAACAATACAAATATAAATGTAAATTAACTCGTGATAAGTTTGAAGATGTAAAAACTAAACTCATAGATGATGAAATAGGTATAAAAGGAAATAAATTTTTAGTTGGAGAAGACGTATATGCTGTGCATGAAGGGTTCAGTGAAAATGATTGGGAATCGAATTTGAAAAATCCTTTATATTTTGCATTATTCAATGGTTATTATGGTACCAAAGGTTTTAAATTTGATACCATCGGACCGACAATGGAAACTATTAAATCGGACAAGTGTAAATGGAGAACGGATTGTGATGATATACCCACCAACTGTCCAGCCCCGGACTACTCAGGTCAAGAACGTTATTTCGGTGATGCTGTGTGTCGCTCAGTGGATGTAATCTTAAATGATGGCTTACCTGAAAATTGTGAAGGTAGTTGGGAATCGATCGTGGGAAGTGGGGTGATGGGGCCTGCTTATGATCCAAATAACCCTAAAAATGATGCTACTTGGGAAAATGGGTGTCCTAGAAATATTCCAAATTATGGTGATAGTGCGTCAGATGGTAATATTTGTTATAATCACGATCCCTCGACAACATGGGATCGTACTAAAATTCCTTCTTATTATAAGAAATTCGTTGCTAACGGGGCGGATGCGATAAATGGGGGTTCATGCCCTGATGGTTTGGCTGTAAAACAAACCTGTAGAGAAGGATACGGTGGTGAAACTGGTCGGGAAATGCAAATATGTGAATATTCGCATGGTGGGTGGTACGACAATGACCCAGATTTCGCACCTGTAAATTGTGGAGCAGATGGACCTAACCAACCAGGTAAGCTCGAGGGATATGTGGTAGTCAGTGATTGTCAATATAATGCGACGTGTCCAAATAACCCCGGATATTCGGGTGGTAAGATTTATGGGACTGAAAAGGTCACCGGTTATGATGCTCGGGGAAAACCGGCGAAGAATGGTGGTAAATCGTGTGACGCATTAATAAGAGAAAAAATTAATGCGAATGATCCTTATTTTACGGAATATAGAATTGTCGGGAATGATATAGTTAGAGAATGTAGTCAGACTTGTTTCGCTGTACCGGAGGACATTGTGTGTGATCCATACCGTCAGTTATGTGATCCTGTTTTTACTCCTGGTGGACCTTCACCTTGGCAAATCTTTTAACCTTTATGTTAATAACCGTACCTAAGTAAATAATTTCTTATACTACTATAAGATGGATCGTAAAATTTTGATTCTGGGTATAACCTTGACGGTGGTTATACTTTTTTTAAGTTTTAGGAAAGAGGGGTATGAGGAAGAGTTGAAAGAATGGCAAACGCAAACAGAAACCTTACAAAATGAAACTATCGAAGTTGATCAATCTTTCGACATAGATTCGTTCATAGACAATGTGAGGAGTGTACAGGAAAAACAAGAAAATTCAGATGATGCTTTGGAAGCATTTTTTGAGGCCGCGGGGGAACTTGGTGTTTTAGGAACATCTTCCGATGATGCCAGCGAGGCGTATGCGACTAATTACAGAAATCAAATCCAATATACTCGGTTACTTATTCAAATTTCACAGGAAAAGAATGAAGAAAGACGCGAAGAGCTAAAAGAACAACTCAGAGAAACGGTTCAAGCACTACACGACGGGCAAGCCATAGCGTCTCAGGGGGGGGAATTTTCTTTGGATGAGATATCCGGATTTATACCCAAGCGTCAGATAGTAAAGGTTAATAATGTTTTAAGTTCTGGTGTTGACTCTGAAAAGGTGAGTTATGGTCCCATCGTTGCACAAGCAACTGGGGAGCCTAAACATTCAACTATTAATCAATATAGAGAGACGGTAAATGTTAGGGTTCCAAAATGTGAAGGAAATTCGTGTTTAACCAAAGATGGAGAACCAGGTTCTCCCGGGTATATAATTGGTTCAAGTGATTCTGGTGAGGCATTTGGATCGTGTGCCGTTGATTGTCTTAATGCTGATAAGTGTTCTGGTTTTTCGGTGAAAGAAGAATCCACTGGAGCCTTTTATTGTAAATTAACAAACAATGGGTTTGAAAAGGTACAAAATGAAAGTACCGTCGCGAATGAAAAGTTGGAACAAGTATACGCTATTCACGAAGGATTCAGTGAGAATGATTGGGATTCGTATTTGAAGAACCCCTTATATTTCAAAATGTTCAATTCCGCTTTTGATGATAATAATTGTGTTGATGTACCTAATGTCGAAGAGTGTGTTGAGAATGGGCGAAACTCTAAAACAAAAATAGAGAATGATGGTATACCTCGGGATTGTGAGGGTGAATATATTTCAGCAGATTTAAGTCAGGCATGTCCCACAACTATACCTACTGGGGCTTCAAATACTAAATTATGTTTTAATTATAATCCAAATGGGGAATCAATAGATAAGCAGCGACCCTATTATGTTTCGGAATTTAACCAAACAGGTGAAGAGGCGATAAATGGGGGGGCGTGTCCGAATAAATTATCTTTCGCAAAGACGTGTAAAGATAATTCCGATGATCCAACAACGGGTGAGATTTTAGGTGTGTGTGAATATAGTGTGGGTGGTTGGGATGGACAACAAGCTAAAAATTGTGGTGGTAGTGTTGGGGGGACGGATGGGGGTATAGATCCGAATAGAATTGTTTGGGGTCCTGTTCAAAAATATAATGATACAGATTCTAAATGTGAGGAAAAGGCGAAAAATGGATTTTTTGGTAACCAAACTTTTGATGGTACATCTGCGACAATAACAAATGGTGGATATCAATTTTACCAATCATATAATATTAATCCAGGTGAGGGGCAATCAGATGGTGGACGAAATTGCTTTTCGTATATACAAGAACAATTTCCTGAAAAGGTTAACGGTGTATCTATAAGACAAGTTGACTTTACATGCCCCGAATGTCCGGCAGATCGCACTAAATCACCTTATATGTGGAATGGTACACGTGGTTTCTGTCCGGGAGACGAAATCGATGTGAATCTAGAACCGGACCCATCATACGATCCTACAAAAGAACCTAAATGTTCGGAAGGTGTAAATCATTATTCACATTTGGGTGTAGATGGATTCAGGAAAATGGGTATCACGTCATATGGTAATAAAGAATGCTCCCCAGATTGGTCAAAATATCCATGGCAAACACCATCGGACAAATACGACCAAAATTGCCTGAATGAGGTGGCTGATATGGTATATAATGATGTCGGGGCGAATGCTATGGGACAGGCTTTTCGGGGTGGGACCGGTGCGAACCCATCCGGGAAGCCCGGCTCTACCCTCACCGACGGACTGTATGGTTACTGTGAAGATTGTAAAATCGGGACCCGGGGTACAGGTGGAGGTGGTCCAGATGGGCGCGAAGGACAATGTATGAGTGTATGGGATGAGAAGGATGATAATGGCAAAGGAGCGTGGGAATATATGAATCGAACAGCTGCTGGTATTGTTGATTATCATAATATAGCGGCGGAAGGAAAGGCGCCTTGGCATGGATGGAATATATGTAGAGATAGTCAAGGAAAGGGGCATGTCAAGGGATCTGAGTTTTGTAATTTATGAAGTTTCATACATAATAGGAGGTGCGCCATTTCTCTTTTGTGCAGACAAAATAATATTTCGAAGTGCCATATAAGATGTACACCAAACGAATGATAATCCAGATAAAAAAAGGATAATAATGTTCATCTTATATTGTACCTAAGTAAATCTTTTATAGATAAAAAACACGATAAAAATGTTCGCTTTAAAGTGTCCCGCTGTTCACCATAGGTTCAAGAAACCTAAGATTTCTAAGGTTTGTAGAAGTTATTATAACATTGACGACTCGAATAGCAAACCTCTCGAAAAGGTGAAAAAGCGTGATTTGTTTCATATATTAAGTTTTGAACATGAAGATGCACAATATGAAGGTGTATACGCCGTGACTAAGTTCAACGTTGATGATCTTCCTATAAACAATATAGTGGCTTTCACAAATTTTGATGACGTCTTTCGATACAAAACACTTCTCGAAGCTGAGATGGATAAAAAACCATTTATTCAGTTTGCAACAAGATTTGAACTCGAATACATGTGTGATGTTGGAAACTATAAGTGTATAGTCATTAATGAAAATGTTCTAGTGACACCACCTACAATGACTGAACGGCATACAGATTGGGAACGAAGAACCGCACTTCTCAGCGGTAGATGGTCTGTTAGGGAAAAGGGTGATGACAACTCATTCGAATGGCCATAGTATTAAAGAGTTTATTACAATATATAAATATGGAACAAGTTTTTACGTACATATACGAAAATAATATATGGGGGAATAATCTTAATAGTCAATATTCTGGAAGTAGTGGAGATGGTAGTACCATTGAATTTAATAAGGATACGTATATAAACTTTGTTCAAAATTTTATAAAAGATCATAATATAACAAGTGTCGTTGATTTGGGTTGTGGTGATCTTAGATGTGGTAGTCTAATTTACGATGAATTAAGTGTAAAATATACTGGATACGATGTTTATAAAAAAGTTATAGATTTCAATACATCGAAACACCCCAATACAAAATACAATTTTATTCATTTAGATTTTATGAATGAAAAGGAACAAATAATAGAAAGTGATTTGTGTATTTTAAAAGATGTTATTCAGCATTGGTGTCTGAGAGACATATACACATTTCTCGACTATATTACAAATACTAAAAAATTCAAGTATATATTAATATGCAATTGTGGACATCAAAAATTAGATAATACTGATATTTATAACGGTAATTACAGACCACTGAGTTGTAAGTTTTTACCTTTAAAAAAATACGATCCAGTAAAGTTATATGAATATAATGGTAAGGAGGTGTGTTTAATAGCCCCCTTCTAACCCCGCAAATATAGTGATGCCGCGAACTTCCACAAATATAGTGGCATGGCCGCGAACGTCCGCAAATCTAGGGTTGCGAAAGGTATGACTTTGCCTAGGCATGGCCGCAAATCTAGGGGTCCGTTTCCTAGGGTTGCGAAAGGTATGACTTTGCCTAGTCATGGCCGCGAACGTACGCAAATCTAGGGGATTACGGGTCGTCCGTTTCCTAGGGTTGCGAAAGGTATGACTTTGCCTAGTCATGGCCGCGAAGGCATATAGAAAACCTAACCAATTTAATAAATCCCGTCCAAAAAACTCTTTTAAACCAATTCCTTACCAAACCACGGGACACATACAGTCAGATGGGTGCCGTGGCCTGGGTATTTTCAAAAACTCAGGCGAATTTTTTTCTTAGCTATATATTGAGAGAAGAAATAGCCCTAATTACACCTTCAGAAATAGCCCTGAATTTAGGGTCTATTTTGTCTGCTACGCAGACGACGGCGTA
>ERZ651776.2187-NODE-2187-length-21765-cov-6.632285_pt1 | contig 21765 bp, 13 predicted proteins | sample MGYA00514761_ERZ651776 | MGnify/ENA metagenome assembly ERZ651776 | reverse complement strand
CGCGGTTGGCATCCGCCGCCCCGTCGCCGTCGCTGAACCCCACAAACAGCAAACGCCGCGCGTCGTATTGGCCAACCTCAAGCGCGCGGGCCAACTGCTGCACGTTGGACCGCGATTGTGCGTCCAGACGGGCCGACCCGGCTTCGAAGCGGAAAGAGGTTGAAAGCCGCGCCATCGGCTTGAGCGTCGCCGTCATGCGCTGCAATTCCTCAAGTGTGATATCGGTCCCTGCAACCGTGATCGCATTCGTAAAACGATTGCCTTGATCTTCGACGGGTATTTCTTCAGGCGTCTGGTCAACAAAACCTGCGCGGCGGATCACGATTTGTGCGGTTGGGCTGCGGGTGAAGGCCAGGAATTCACGCGCGGCTTGCGGCAGGCGCCGCGCGGGGAAATACAAAAACATCGGCGCGGTCAAAGGGTAATCTTCGGTCTTTATCGCACGGCGCGATACGTCCAGCGAAAAACCACAGGTGCCCGTCAGGGTCAGGATCGCCATATTGCGCCGCTCCGCGTAGCTGGTGATGCCGATGGCAAAGGGGTCCTTGGCCACGGCCTTGGCCAGATCGGCCGGGAAAGCGTGGCGGGTGACGGCTTTGGACAGCTCTAGGCCTGACGGGCGCAGCACCTGATCTGCGATCGCCTGCGCAAGGCCGCTGCTATCATCTGGCAAATGCAGGTCAATCGGGGCATCCGGCCCGCCCAAAACGTTCCAGTTGGTGATTTTGCCCGCAAAGACCTGCGCCAGCATCAGCGGCGAAATTCCACGCACGGGGTTAGACGCTGACACCACAGGCACAACAGCATCCAGAGCCAATACGCGACTGCGATTCAGGCCAGTCATGTCACCCAACCCGGCCTCGCGGGCGCGCTGCCGTTCATCAGGGCGCATTTCGCGCAAAGACATCACGATGTCGGCCTCGTCCGCCAGCAAATCGGCAAAACCTTCATCGGTGTTGCTGGCACGGAACATGAACCGCGCAATGGTTTTATTGGATTTCTGGTCGACCAGCACAAAGGTAAAGCGGTTTTCATCTTCGTCCTGACGGGTCGCATGATAGCCATTGCGGGTGGCAAAGGCGTCAATCAGTGCAGGCATCAGGATCTTGCCCATCGTCGCAGAACCGGACAGCCACAGTTCGGCAACAAAATTCTCGAGGTTGGGGCACCCCGGTCCGGCACAGTCAACGCCCGTCCCATCGATGGTCAATTCGCCGTATTCCGTTTCGATACGATAGAAAACGCCGTCAAAACCCAGAAGCGTACCGCTGAGTTCGATTTTGCCATCCCTCGAGGTCAGCGCGACGTCTTGCGCCGCTGCATACTGCACACCCTGAAACAGGAAAAGTGCGGCGCAAACCGCCGCACGTAGTATCGTGATCATGTGACCCCAGATGTTGCCTTAGTTGCTGGCAACCTTCAGGTCTTCCAACAGATTATTCAACACTAGAAAGCTACCAATCGCATCACAATCGGGCACGGCAAGGCTTAAATCCTTGGTTTTGATTCCTCTCGTGCCGCGCATCTCAAGCGAACGGGCCTCGATCTCTTGGCCACAATTTGCAGCGATCACCTCTGTTTCGACGCTCAGCTCGACAGCACCGCCGGCGGTCTCCAGCGCGGCGGGGAATGTATATACTTCGGCAAGCAGGGGATCTGCGGCACTAAGGTCGCCGTTCATGGTCATAAAACCGCCCTCGCCGGTGATCGCAGAAGCGATATCGCGTGGCTTGCCCGACCATACATGACCGCCGCCATTGTAATCCGATCCGAATTCTAGCGCATGGATTTGGAACCCCGTATCGCCTTTCCACTGCAAAACCACTCGGTTGAAATCGGCAATATCTTCGACCATGGCTTGGGCCACTGCGCCATCCCCGTTGCCAAAGGCAAAGACAAATACGGCCGTTTCGGCAAGCGCTGGCACTGCGATATCCAGCGCGCCCGTGCGCGACGTGGTTTGGGTAAAGATCATGCCATTGTGGTGGACCGTGACCCGTTCATTCGGCAAGCAGGGCGCATCAAGCGTGACATTCACCATCGCCGCCGCCATTGGGCGCGCATTTGCAGTGATATCGCACTCTGCCCCGACAACATCAGGAGAGGCACCCGGAACGGGTGCTGCAATTTCTGGGGCCGCGGTCTTGATAACCTGAATATCCGTTTCAGGCAGACGCACGCTGGTGCCCAATTCACCAATGCTGAAATCGGCAGAGGTCAGCGTGATATCCTGGACTTCCAACATGGTGGTATCGGCATCCAGCGCCTGAAGTTCGCGTTCCTGAACCGCAGCATCGGATGCAGCACCATAGCGTTCGTTCGCTGCATCAGAGCTTTGCATCACAAAGCCAATGCCGATCGCACATCCCAAAGTGCCTGCGGCTGTCATGATCTCTTTAATGTGCGGCATAGGGTGACCTCGCTCGGATTAATCTCCGGTTAAGATCGCTTAAGACCGCGGCAGAGGTATGGCCAACAGGTGAAAAGAACGAGGCAACATCAAGGCAGCATCATGATGCCGCCCTTGACGTTTAGCTGTCGTAATAGCCACGACCATAAGCCGCGAAAGACCCTGAATCGCCACCATACCCGTAGCTTTTCATGCCCTTTTCATTGATCTGGCTTAGAACCAGACCCGTGATGCGCTGGTTCGAGTTGTGGAAGAATCGCATGGATTCTTCGACCAGCGCTTTGCTGGTGCTGTCCCATTTCACCGAAAACAGAATCGCATCGGCATTTTCTGCAATGATCCGCGCATCAGGGACAACCAGCACTGGCGGGGTGTCGATGATAATGAAATCGTACTTCTGGCGCATTTCGGCGATGAACTTCTTGAACGTATCGGATGAAAACAGATCGGCAGCGTTCACGTTTGTCTTTTCACCGGCCAGAATATCAGCCTCGAACCCTTTGGGCCGATGGATGGCGTCCTCAAACTTTACATCGCCGTTCAGCACCGATGCGATGCCTGTCTTCGGCAATGTCGGGAAATATTCATTCAACGTCCTGCGGCGAATATCGCCTTCGACCAGCAGAACCGACTTGCCCAGACCAGACAGGAATTTGGCCAGTGACAGCGATACCGTCGTCTTGCCCTCGCCGGGGATCGACGAAGTCGACAGAATAACCTGCGGTTTTTTATCGACACTGGACAGCATCAAGGACGTGCGCAGGTTGCGAATGGATTCAGCCGCAGCCGAGGTCGGTTTTTCTGATAGATACGACAGTGTATCCAGACGCGCACGTGACGGAATCAGGGGAATCTGCCCAATCACCGTATAGCCTGTGTGCTGCTCAAGCTCACTGGCTGTACGGAATGTGCTTGTTTTCATTTCCCGATACAGCACGATGCAGGACCCAAGGAACGCACCAAGGACAAACCACATCGCAATGATCCGTGTTTTGCGCGGCGCGCTCGGGGCCCCCGGAATGACGGCTTTGGACAACAACCGGCTGTCTGCTTTTTGGATACCCTCTTGGGCTGATGTTTCCTTGAGGCGGGTCAAGAAATACTCATAGAGCAAACGCGTCGCCTCTGCCTCGCGGGTGAGCTGCTGCAAGGCAATCAAATCCTGTCCTTGTTTTACAACTTGATCTGAAACGTCTTCCTCTGAAGTCCGAAGCGCGGTGAGCTGTTGGTTCGACCGCAGCAAATCGGCTTGGGCACGTTCGACCAAGGCAGCATAGCGGGATCCGAATAGATTTCGGTTCGTATCGCTATCAAGGCCCCCGTTTGCGATCCGGTCCAATGTCGCGTCATTGGCAGCCTTCAACTTTGCTTCATCGGACTCGGCCTCTAACAAGGTGGCAAGCCGGGCTTCGATCAGGGTGTTCGCAGTCTCTGCACTTGCAATACGGTCTCTCAGGTCCTTGATCTGACGTTCAAGCGCTTGCAGTGCTTCTACCGACACAAGCTGTGTTTGCGCCGTAAAACCAGACACTTTCTTTTCTGCTGTCTCCAGCTCGATCTGCAGTTCGGATACCCGGTTACTCAGCCATTCTGTCGCTTTTTCCGTCGCCTCGAATTTAACTTCGATCTGATTCAGGATGTAAAGTTCGACAAATGTATCTGCGATCAGCGCAGATTTGACCGGTGATTCAGATTCAACTGTAACGTTGAAAACCAGACTTCTTGTGATGTTTCGGATACCGACCTTGCTAAGAAGGCTTGCAACGACATTATCGCGAATGCGCGTCTGCATCAGTTCACTCTCGGGCGCAAAAGCCGTCGGAGCATCACCAGAAGAAATTAGATTGCTTACCCGCGCCTTGAGCGCAGCAATCATGCCAGGCTTTCTCAGGCGCGAATTAAATTCAGGGTCCTCGATAAGATTTAGCCGATCAACGACTTTGCCAGCAAGGCCACGCGACCTAAGAACTTCGACTTCGGTGTTCACCGCCGTCGCATCGCCGGAGAATCCGCCAACAACCGCTTGCAGGTCGACGACCTTGTCCTGCTGGGTTTCCAAAATTACGACGGCCGTGGAACGATACAGCGGAACAGCAACACTATAAGCATAGTACCCCGCCAGAAACACGGCGATGGCGGTCACAAGAGCGATAATCCATTTACCGCGCCAAAGAGTGCTGACCATCGCGCTGATGTTGATACTTTCGTCACCATCCCCTTGGGTGGATGCAAAATTTTGTGAGCTCTGGTTTATCATGTTCAGCTTGTCCAATTATCGAAGCCAGAAAATGACTTACTCGATCTTGCTTTCTCAAAGACCTTAACGAACAAGCGGTGAAATTCCCACCGTATTCCCCAAGTGTCTCCTATTTTTGGGTGCCTCCAAAAGCACGGCTTTCGTAGAGGTAAACTTTTAACGAACAATCAGGTACTTGCTCAATCGAAAGTTGCTTGTCCAGCCCTGAAACAACCCGAAACAAGCGATCTTTCGCTTTTACTTAAGACCCTCTCGGGCGATAAAGCTGGCCAGATCCAAAATCAACTGACCCCGTGCGGCAGCAATCGCAGCCGGGCCACCCTTGGGGTCATAGGCAACCGACAGATCGAAAAGCCCGGACCGTTCGCGCCGGCCATCAGCAACCGCGACGAAATACTGGCCAGACGCCGTGAACTGCCCCGCATCCGAGGCCAGCAATTCGCTAAAGCGTACCTCAAGACGGGCATCGGGATAGGCCTCGAAGGGCCACGGTTCGGACGCGACACGACGATTTGTCAGGCGCGACAGGTTTTCGCTAAGTTCCAGTGCAACGGCACGACCCGGCGCATCTGCCCAAAGCTGGTTTGACGAACTGACCAAAGTCCCATTGCTTTTGCGAATGTGAATTTCATCGGCCGCCGCATAGCTGGGCAACGACACATCGCGCACTTCGACGGCAGCAAATCCAATGCTGACCTTGTCAGTTACCGCAGGCGACGTCACCGCAAAGCGATCCGCAGATCCACAGGCAACCAACGTCAATGTCAGTCCGACAGTTGCGATCGTTTTCAGAATGTTCATGTTTTACCGTCCCAGCAAAAGCGAATTGGGGTTACGTTCAATGGTGCGCGCCAAAGATGCAAGCGCATCGGCGGCTTTTTGGATATCGCGCATGGTGTCCTGCGCGGTCCGGCTGATCTGATCGCCTTGGTCAAACCCTTCGATGGTCCGGCTTGCCTGCGCGAACAGCGAAGACAGGCGATCAACGATCTGCGGCAGATCTTGCGCGGAAACGGCGATATTATCCGCGGCATTGCGCGCAGAAGCGAGCGTTTGGTTCACGTTCTCGATCGCCCCACCCTCGCGGAGTTCCTGCAAGGTATAGTTCAGTTCATCCAGCGCGTTTTTCAGCGATCCCGGCAAGGCGACCGCATCAGGCGTACCAATCACCTGATCCGCAGATCGGGTCAGGGCCGTCAGTTCGTCCACAAGTTGCTGCAATTCCAGTTCGCTGGCATTGGCCGCGACAGCCTGCATTTCGGTGATCAGCGCCGGTACACCTTCGGTCGAGGTACTAAAGGATTCAGCTGCTGCCGAAACGGAATCGACAGCATCCAGCAACCGCTTTGCCATCTGTTCCTGCTCAAGCGTCGCAACTAGGGTTTCGACACGCGACAGCGTCGCGTTCAGGGTCACGGGGATGTTTTTGACTGAATCCGATGAAACAAGGCCCGTGACTTCGTTGATCAGGGTCCGCACATCCTTGGGGGTTTGCTGCAATTCGTCACTGCCGATGAACATCTGCGCCGAATTCATCAACCCGATCGCGCTGTTCAGCAGCTCTTCGATTGGCAGATTATTTATCCGCGTGAATACGCCCTCGACCGTCGCGGCTGCATCGGATGTTTCGTTCTTGGTGGTCGGCATGACAGGAAATGCGTCTCCGACCGCAGCAAGACGGGCCGCGGGCGCATCCGGCACGATGACCATCTCGACCTTCAATCCCCCGGTCAGCAGACTGGCAGAGGCAAGCCGTGCCCGCAGTCCGTTTGCAACACGATCCTGCAACAGCGACAACGCGCTGGCCGCAGACACCTCGCCCGGCAGACCAAGCCGCGCGGGTTGGATCGACAGCGTCGCATTCAACCGCACACGGCTGTCGCCGAACTGGTTATAATCCACAATGCCTGACAGGGATTCAACTTCGCCGATATTCAATCCGCTCAGCTCGACGGGCGCACCAACGGCAAGCCCCGAAACGTTGTCTTCAAATATCACGCTAAGCTTTAGCGGGTCGACTTCTGAGGCATTAAAGACGGAACTGCGCGCGCCTTCCTTGCTTGGGAAAATCTCAAAGACGGTGCCATCCTGAACACGGTCGCCCCCCGACACAAAAGTATCAAAAGTGATGCCCCCACCGATCAGGGTTGCAATGGATTCAAAATCCACCTCGGCCCCGCCCGGCCCGATCGACAAGCTAAAGCCAGACGTGTCCCAAAAGCGGGTCGAACTGTTCACAAGATTGCGGTGCTCTTCGTAGATCAACGCCTCGACGATCGCAAAATTGCCGCGCGGTGCGATCTGTGCCTTGCCCAGACGGCCCACTTCGATGCCGCGATACAGGATCGGTGCATCGTCCGTCAGTTGGCCGGTGCCGACAGTACGAAAGGCAATCTGCAAGCCGGATTGCCCCGCACGGATCAGCGGTGCAGTGTCAGATCCGACAAAGCGGTCCGCGAATGTTCCCACTTCGGAATTCCAAGATCCTTCAATGTAAACGCCGCTTAGGACCGTGCTTAGACCCGTAATCCCCTGCGCGGATACTTCGGGCTGGACGATCCAGAACGCAGCGCTGCTGTCGATGAACGGGGCAACGTTTTTGTCGACGCGGATCGTGGCCACGACCTTCCCCAACCCTTCGCTGAATCCGACTTCTTCGACACGCCCCACCGTAACATCACGGTAGCGCAATTCGGTTTCTCCGGCTTTGATGCCAGCCCCTTTGTCGAATTCGACATAGATCTCGGGCCCGCGCGCGTTATAGCTGCTCCATGCGACGCTTAGCGCTGCAAGCAGCGCCAAAACGGGAATGATCCAGACAAAAGATGCGCCGCTCAGGAACAGCCTGCGCGCAGATTTTACCGACACTTCGGGTGGCGTTTCAGTCATTTGATGGATCCCCATCCTTGGTCTGCTTATCCCAGATCAAGCGAGAATCGAACGCCTGCGCCGAAAGCATGGTAAAAATCACCGACAAAGCAAAAAACATGCTTGCCGGACCAGGGTTAATACTAGCGAGGGTGTCGAGTTGCACGAGCGAGGACAAAATCGCAACCACAAAGATATCAATCATCGACCATCGTCCGATATATTCGACGATCTCGTACATTACATGGCGTGCATGATTGCCCCCCGCGCCGTGCCTTTTAACGCTGACCGCAAGGTACGCGACGGCCCAGAATTTCGCGAGCGGGATCGCAACAGACGCCAGAAGAATGATGAACGCGATCCCGAATGCACCGTGCTGGGCCAATTCAACCGCCCCGCCGACAATGGTGCTTTCGTCGGACTGAAACAGCGTCTTTGTCTTGAGCATCGGATACATATTCGCCGGAACATAACACATCAGGCCGACGATCCAGAAGGCCCACACTTTTTGCAGGCTATGAGCATCCCGCGACACCATCTTGTGCCCGCAACGCCCGCAGACCTGCGTGCCCAAGGGCCAAGCCCGAGTGCACCGCGTGCAAGCGACAAGGCCCATTTCCCGCGCGCTCAGGATTTTTTGGGGTGTTCCAGGGAATTCCATACCGACCACCTACACATAAAACTATCTTGCGCCACCAACAACACAACCAATCCCCCGAACATCCAGAACGCAGGACCAAAACCAACTGTGGCAAGATCGGCGATCTTGACCAGTGCCACCGCACAACCTAGCGCGAAAATCTCGGCCATCGACCAAGGCTGCAATGCTTGGGAAAGGCGAAATGCCTGCATCGCATGCCGCGCAGGGGGCAAATCCAGCACGACCGGCACCAAGACATACAGCGTCAGCATCGCCCGCATCAAAGGCACCACCATAATCAACCCGGCCGTCGCCAGCGCCAGCAGCACCAAAGGCCCGCTTGAGAATGCCAAAGCTGAATCAAACACAGAAACCGAGTTCTTGTTACCCGCCGCATCAATCGTCAGAAACGGAAAGAACGTCGCCCCGATAATCAAGATGAACGTGGCCAACGCGATCGCGATAATCTTGAGCCCTGCTTGCTGTCGCGGCGCGATCAACACGGTGTGACACCGCTGGCAAACAGCTTTTTCGCCCAGTTTCGGTTCTTTTAGATGATAGACGGCATCGCATTGCGGACAGATGATCAGCTCTGTCAGCGGAAGTGAGATATCAGGGTCAACTGTGTCTTTCATAGCGGGCTTATACAGAAGGATTTTTGGGGGTGATATCCAAAAATTTACACGGTTTAGTCATGTAATTGCGCCCCTCACCCCGGTTTTAAGGCTTTCTATTCTTGGCCGTTCAGGTAGGCGATGGATTGGTTTGCAGCGCTTGGTCGATGCTTTTTCCCAACTTCTCTACCAGCTCGTCAATTTGCGCATCCGAGATGATGAACGGCGGGGCCAGCAAGACGTGGTCGCCGGTCTTGCCGTCAATCGTGCCGGCCATCGGATAACAGATCAGGCCATTCTCGAACGCATGTTTCTTGATCTTGGCGGCAATCCCGCGTGACGGGTCAAAGGGTTCTTTCGTTTCTCGGTTGGCGACCATCTCGACCCCCACAAACAACCCGCGTCCGCGAATATCGCCTACGTTCGGATGCTGACCAAACGCGGTGTTCAACGCGGCGCGCAACCGGTCGCCTTGCCGCTGCACATTTGACAGCAAATCGCGCTCCAACACGGCGGACACCACGGCAACACCGGCCGCTGCCGCCGTCGGGTGGCCGATATAGGTATGCCCGTGCTGGAAAAATCCAGTGCCGTCCTGGATGGCTTGATAGATATGCGCCGTACACAGCATCGCCCCGATTGGCTGGTATCCGCCGCCCAACCCCTTGGCGATGCACAGGATATCTGGGGTCACGTCCTCTTGCGAACAGGCAAACAACGCGCCTGTGCGCCCCATGCCGCACATGACCTCGTCCAAGATCAGCAACACGCCGTATTGATCGCAGATCTCGCGGATGCGTTTGAAATATCCCGGTGCTGCGGTCAGCGCGCCGGATGTGGCCCCCACCACAGGTTCTGCGATGAACGCCATAACGGTTTCGGGGCCAACCCGAAGCAGTTCTTCTTCCAGCAAGTTGGCGGCGCGCAGGCCGTATTCTTCGGCCGTTTCGCCGTCATGTCTCAGACGGTATTCATAGCACGGATCAATGTGGCTGATGTCCAACAGCAAGGGCGCGAATTGGGCGCGGCGCCATTCATTGCCGCCTGCCGAAAGCGCGCCGATGGTATTCCCGTGATAGCTTTGCTTGCGGGCGATGATGCGACCGCGTTCGGGCTGGCCGCGTTCAACATGATATTGGCGGGCCAGTTTCAACGCGGCTTCGACGGCTTCGGAGCCGCCAGAAACCAGATACACGCGGTCCAGATCGCCGGGTGCATGTTCGATCAACAGATCGGCCAAGGTTTCGGCAGGTTCGGACGTAAAGAACCCTGTGTGTGCATAGGCAAGATGATCAAGTTGGTTCTTGATCGCCTCAATCACCGCCACGTCCCCGTGGCCAAGACATGACACCGCCGCACCGCCCGAGGCGTCCAGATACTGCTTGCCGCTGGCATCGGTCAGGTAACATCCCTCGCCGCTTACGGCGACGGGCGGCAGGTTGCGGGTGTGGCGGGGGAAAATATGCGACATGTGAGTTTCCTTGGCTAAGGGTTTAGGCAGCACCGGGCAGCAACACATTGCGCGACCCTTCCTCAAACTTATCAATCGTGTGGGACCAGACAGTCCCCGGCCAGCGCAGTTCCATCTCGCGTTTGCGCGGGCGGTAAACGGCGGTGTAAAGCGTGCCGAAACCGGCGCTGAACTGGTGCGAATACAGCGGTGGTTTCAGAAACGTCCCGATGAATTTTTCCTCGGGGTCGCGGTGGAAACGCAGGCGTTGCAGCAAATAGCGTTCACGTTCCACCGTGGCAGTAAAGCGCGCATGGCTGATCCATTCGACGGTTTCCTGATGGTTGGTGGCCACCGCCGCATTGGTGATAATCGTCTCGCGGTCAGGTGCCATGAACGCGGTCAGATATTTGCGTTTGCGGTCCAGCACGGTGACATTATAGCTCATGTGGGTCGGCACACGCGCCAAAACTTTGCCCGCCTGTTCCGCTGTCTCGCAGGTTTGCAGGACATAGCGCAGGATCAGCGGCACGCCAAAACCGATGCCCACAACCCGCCTGCCGCCAAAGGTCAGCGAAATCGACAAGCCTGCGTCATTCACCCCGTCGACCAGCCCGAATAGCCCGTCAGACGTGCCCATCACCTTGCGCCCCTGCCAGCCGGTATGCAGCAGCAGGCTGTCAAAAGCGTTGGTGTTATAGTCATAGTTTCGCACAAGAACCGGTTCTTTGCCGCCCCAGACCGCTTGACTACAACCTGACAGATAAGGGGGCGGGCAATAGAAGCTTAGGAACCGCGCCGCCAAATCGCTGCCGCCGGCCTTTTCGCACAGGTCTTCGTACAAGGGGATGATTTCGGGCATGTGCTTTTTAAGGGCGCGCACACATTCGGCATAGGTTGGGCGCGCAGCTTCACCCTCCTTCAGCCACCATTTACGGTAGTGAGGCCAGTATTCGGCGAAAAGCCCGGCCCATTTCGGACCGGGCAGTTCTTCTGATATGGCACGCCAAAGCATGTGCTGGCCTCTCAAGCCTTAGAGGATTTTGAACGCCGGATCAGACATCGCTGGCCCTGCTTCTGCAACAGGCAAGGGGCGTCCGTTGACCGACTGCTTGATACCGTGGATCCACTTTTTCGCGCGATCATTCAACTGGAATGCTTTGGTCATCGACCGGCCACGGGTCACAAGAATACCGATGTCGGCCCCTTCATAGCGGTAATCACCCGGCTGGAGGATGCGCAAGAAGAACGCTTCGTTTTCGGATTCAACCGCACGACGGTGATAGTCGAAACGGTCAAACACAACGCGGCCATCTTCGAGCATTTTGTAGATGCCGGTTTCAGGCGCTTCGGTACAGATATCAACGCTGTCTTCGGTGTGTTTGATGACCATCTGCGACCAGCTATCGATCATGTCCGGGTCGGCCCAGCGGTTGTTCAGCTCTGTCGTATCCAGTTTGAATTTCTTCTTAGAGAACTCAAGCAGGTGGAACAAGAACAACGGCGCATCCGCATGGGCAAATGCCGCGTGGTTGGTCATGGATGACGCACCGGTAATGCGCGGGTTCAATTCGCCCAACCAGATGTCACCGGTCTTTTTGTCGATCAGGAAATCCAGCTCAAAGTAACCACGGTAGCCTTCTTTGCGCAGTTGTTCACCGAATTTGAACGTCAGTTCACGGGCCTTTTGGCGGACCTTGGGCGGGAAAGCCGTGGACAGGATTTCATTGCCACACCAGCCGCCGCGATAGGGCGTCAGGTCTTTGAAACCAACAAGTTCCGTCATCAACGGACCAACGATCGTCCCTTCCGAAGTGGCGCAGGCCTCGATCGCGGAACCGCGGCAATCAATGCGCTTCATGATCTTGATCTCGCCTTCGCCGACGATCTCGGATTCATGGCGGCGGAAGTCTGCCTCGGATTTGATAAAGAACGTGGTGTGGCCGCTGTCGCCAAAGGCGGATTGCAGGACCAGATCATGCCCGATGCCTGCCTTTTCGCAGGTTTTCTTGAGGTCTTCGTAATCCTTAACCTCGGCCAATACGTTTGGCACCGATGGCACGCCGGCCTTGTTACCGATCCGCACGGTTTCGATCTTGTTGTCCATCTTGGTGCGCAGCTTGGCCTTGGGGAACCAGACATCGGCACCCAGTTCTTTTGACAGACGTTCGGTTTCTTCGTCGAACATCAGGAACACAAACTTGGGCTTGCCGCCGCGACGTTTGATAAAGTCGATGACCTCTTTGTGCTGCAGCAGATAGTTGTTGATGTCTTCGATGGACTGGAATTCTGCGTGCGGCTGTTCGGACGGGCAGAACACGTTCGGGTGCTTGCCGCCGTAGCAGTCAATGTAGCAGATGTACTTGAAATTCTTCACCCACTCATCAAGACCGAGCAGGTTGAAGTTGGTGGCCGAAATAAAGTAGATCGGGTCTTCGTTGCGGTGAAAATACCGGCGGATCTCCGAGATATTTTTAAGCACTGTCGCCATGGTGACTTCCTTTCTTATTCGGCCTCAGCTTTTGAGGGATTTATATATGGTTACCGAATTCAATGCGTCCGCAGTGAAGACCCGCAAACCGAGGTCTGCACGGTATCCGTGGATTTCATTAACGTCCAACGCCCGCATAAACGCGAGGATTTCTTTGCTGATCACCTGCCCCGGTACGAGGATCGGGAACCCGGGTGGGTATGGAATGATAAAACTGGCAGAGACGACCTCCTCGCCCGCATCCAGCGCATCCTGAAGCGATCCGTCGAGTTCAAGGTAGTCGCAATTCGTCTCTTCGTAGCTGAGGTAATAGGCTGTTCGAATGTCCCCTTCGGGCGTGCGATCATCAGGGCGGAACACATCGTGGAAGCGGCTGAAATCAGGCAACGGCGGGTAGTTTTCCGTCAGGTTCTTGACGCGGCGATCAAACGAGCGGCGTTCCATATTGGATGCATCGTCAAGCAGGTCGTCCAATTCATTGGCTATCTCGACAAGCACTTCGATCAGGTAGGCCACCGAAGAGCGCGTGGTGCCGATGTTGGTCATGAACAACACGGTGTTGCGCGATGTCTTGTTGATCTGGATGCCGTATTTATCCATCAAGACATCGTTCTTGAAGGTATCACCGTCCCAGCCCGTGCCGCCGACGGTCAATGTCACGCGGGTCGGATCAAGCACAAAATCGTCCTGCGCCCATGAATCCCACATATCAGTCCAACCTTGTTCAGGGTCGAAATAGCTGGTGATGCCGCTTTGACGGTGGTGTTCGGGAATCATGTCGCCCGCTGTCAGTATTTTGAAATACTTTTGCAGTTGCGGGTGCGAGCTGATGGCACGGCGGATAGACATCGCGGCCTCGACCTGCCGTTGGACAAACTCGAAGCCTTCCAGTTCCACCTGCCTGCGCCCGACATCAAGCGAGGCGATGATCTGGTAATTCGGAGAAGTCGAGGTATGCGTCATGTAGGCTTCGTGGAAGGATTGCTCGACCTCTCCCTTAAAGTCCTGATCGTTGACGTGAATCATCGATCCCTGCCGCAGGGACGTCAGGGTCTTGTGGGTGGATTGGGTCGCGTATACCCGCACCCGCGCATTTGGGGGCGCGATCAGGCGGGTATTGATCAGGTCTTCGGTGCTGGCGTTTTCCAGTTTCGCCTGTTGCGCGTCATAGGCCGCCGCATGTTCAGGCGTACGGAACCTCTCGCGCAGATTGTTCGCGGTGCGCATTCCGGTGCGCTGACGATACGTCGGGCTGAAACGGGCAAAGGCGAACCATGCTTCGTCCCACAAAAACACAAGGTCGGGTTTGATCGCCAGACATTCTTCCATGACGCGTTCGACGTTATAGACCAACCCGTCAAAGGTGCAGTTGGTCAAAAGCAACATGCGCACGCGGTCCAGCTTTCCGGCGGCTTTAAGCTCCAGCAATTGGTGCTTGATCTCGCGCAGCGGTACGGCGCCGTACATGGAATATTCATTTAGCGGATAGCTATCGAGATAGACGACCTCGGCGCCCGCCAGCACCATGCCGTAGTGGTGGGATTTGTGACAGTCGCGGTCCACCAACACGATGTCGCCGGGGCGCACGACCGCCTGCACCACAATCTTGTTGCAGGTGGACGTGCCGTTCGTGGCAAAGAAGGTCTGCTTGGACCCGAATGCGCGGCTGGCAAGCTCTTGCGCCTCTTTGATCGGCCCGTGGGGTTCCAGCAAGCTGTCGAGGCCCCCCGACGTCGCAGAGGTTTCCGCAAGGAATATGTTGGGGCCGTAAAACGCGCCCATGTCCTGAATCCAATGCGACCGCGTAATGGATTTGCCACGACTGATCGGCATGGCATGGAAAACACCAGTCGGTTTCTTGGAGTACTCCACCAAGGCGTTGAAAAACGGCGTTCTTTCCCGCGCCCCGACACCACGCAGGATGTTCAGGTGCAACTCCATAAAGTCTTCTTGGTTATAAAAGACGCGGCGACAAATCCCCAAATCAAGGCCGGCGATATCCTCAACCGAGCGTTCCGTCACAAGGTAGGCGTCCAATTCGGGCCGCACGCGCGAAATCAGGCGGCACAGTTCGGGGCCAATGTCTTCGGGGTTTAGTGCATCAAGAGCGCCTGCCCCGCTGGCATGGCTGGCGATCCGTTGCAGCATTTCGTTGTCGTTCTTGGAGCGCAGCGTAAGGCCGGGACGCGCAACAATCGCCTGAATGTTGTGGTTGAACAGCACCGCAATCAGCGCATCTTCGAGGCTGGGCACGACCACGGCTTCGTAGTGATACGGGTCTTCGGTGCGGCGCATACGGGTGACGTTGGATTTGAGCCAGCGTTCCTGTTGATCGCTCACATCATCCACAATAAGGACTTCGAAATAGGGGCGCGTCATGGCACGGGCTTCGGGCGACAACATCGCCTCGTCGTTATGTTCTTCGTCGTCAACGCTGTCCCGATCCAGCGGGATAGAGCGGCGGCGGTAGGCCCCTGTTGTCAGGGCGCGGGTCACTCGGGTGACGGTAAACGCCAGATCCTCATAGCTGCCGTTGTCGAACTGGCGGCGCATGTGATCGAATGCGGCCATGCCGGGAAAGGCCCAGTAGGGTTCGATAAGGGCGAGTGATTTAAGAAGCTCGGTCACCTCTTTCTTGAGAACCGATGCCTTCCTGTTCGCACTTTGGGTCGAGAGGGCAGTCACTGCCGCGCGCAGTGCGCTCCACCGATCGGAACGCAATTGCGTTGCGGAATAATAGTCGCTGACAGATTCCATCAATCGTCCTCTTCAATCTCAGCTGATTGCGACAGATAAACGGTGCCGCCACGCGGGCGGCACCGATGCGCAATCAGCCTATTAAATTTGCCGTAACGGGCGCGATAAAAACGTCACGTGACGACAGGGGGTTAAATCCAGTGCGGTAGCGCGCTTCATTCATGGGTTTTGTTGTCCGTTCCAGTCAGAACACCGGGTTTAACCGGCGGGTTCGGCACAGCCGCAACATCGACGACCTCTTCGGCCGTTGTCATGTCGGGCGCTGGCGTTGCAGTTCCGGCAGTTGGGTTCGGCAGAGGCTCCTCGGGGAAGGCAGGCGCCTCCTGAACCGCGAAGCCGGGTGTAGCTGGAGAACCGGATGACAATTCGGGGTAAGGCAGCAACATTGCCGGCGACATTGTATCAATTCCCGCTTTCGTTCCCTTGTGCGGTGTCTCAAGCGGACCCAGCGTTTTAAGGTAGGCATCTGTGCCGCTGGCACGATCGTAGACAGAGAAATCGGTGGCACGGTCGCGGAACGATTTCAGCACTTGGCCAAGACCCTTCATTCCGGTTTCACGCTGGCGGCGCACCATGTCGAGATCGATTTCGATCGGGAACATATCCTCTTGGCCACCAGACTGGTGCAAGACCATCGACGTTGGATCAACGACGCAAGACTTACCGGTGCCACCTGCACCCAAACCGTTCACGTCAATCACATAACACTGGAACTGCACCGCGGTGGCGCGGGCAATTGCCAGCTCTGCGTCGCGGTCCGTCGTTCCGGTCAGAACCGGATGCAACAGCACCTCGACCCCTTGGCTGGTAATCTGGCGCGTGGTTTCGGGGAACCACATGTCATAGCAGATCGACAGGCCAAAGCGACCCACGTCGGGAACGTCAAACACACAGAAGTCCGTGCCTGCTGCGACGCCCGCCTCATAAGGGCGGAACGGGAACATTTTGGCGTAACGGCGGATAATCTCCCCCTGCGGATTGATCACAAAGGATGTGTTGTAGGTGCGTCCGTCTTCTGGATCGGTGATAAACATCGAGCCGGGGATCAGCCAGACGCCGTGCTTGACGGCAGCCGCCTGAAACCGTTCCAGTGTCTCGTTTTCCGGGGCCAAGGCATATTGGTCCAACGGCCCGAAAGGCGCAAGTTCAGAAAACAGGACCATTTGGGTCCATGGGAAACGGATCATCAGGATGTCGAGGCGTTGAAGCATGCCGTCAACGTTTGATTCAAGAGCGTGGACGTGCATCTGGATGCCGGCAATTGCGAATGGGGTCATGTTGTTAGATCTCCGAACAAACAGAGAGGCCCCCAAAGGGCGCTTTCAGTCTCTGTGTTATGCATTTCCTACGCCCATATGAAAGGAACGTGAACTACAGAATGGAGGCTGCTTACGATTATGTTTCATTGGCGTCTCAACACACCTTGGCCGCCAGCATCACACTGCGCAACGACCGTCGAGAAGTCCTTATCACGTCCAGTCATGCGGGGTCTCCATTGCATGAGGTTAAGCATCCCGATTGGGGCAGACAGACAGAGAAAAGAGGTCGGCGAATAAAACATCTGATTACGAAAGTGTGGCGAAGTCAGATGTTGTGCGCAACCGGATTCATCGAATAATGAGCCAGATGTTTAATATAATTATCAAACTGGATGGGCATTTGCACTGATCTAGGCACGCATCACGGGGTGCTGCCTGTTGGCTGGACACAAAAAAGGCGGGCACCGGGCCCGCCTTTTGCTTTGGTTTGTCCGGACGCCTTAAACGGAGAGTTCTGCCATCGCATCGCTCAACGCGGCCTCAAAGACTTCGAGGCCTTCGTTGATGATCTCGTCGGACGCCGTCAGCGGAACCATGATGCGCAACGCATTGCCGTGCATGCCACAGGCCAACAGGATCAGGCCCCGTTTCAACGCATGGGCAACGACCGCTTTGGTCAGCGGCGCGTCCGGCGTGGCGGATTCAAAGTCCGTAACGAACTCGACAGCAAGCATGGCACCAAGACCGCGAATATCCCACATACGGTAGGGCGCAACGCGCGCGCCGATCTCTGCGAAACGGGCACGGAATACTTCGCCCAAATCAGTGGAGCGTTCCAGCAAGCCTTCTGTTTCAAGGGCTTCGATGGCAGCCAGCGCAGCCGCACACGCAACAGGATTGCCGCCATATGTGCCACCCAGACCGCCCGGAATAACCGCATCCATGACTTCGGCACGGCCAATAACACCCGCAATCGGGTAACCGCCCGCCATGGATTTCGCCACGGTGATCAGGTCAGGCACAACGCCGGAATGCTGGATGCCGAACCACGTGCCAGTCCGCCCAAAACCTGCCTGGATCTCGTCCGAGATCAGCATGATACCGTGCGCGTCACAGATTTTGCGAAGCTCGCGCAGCATGTCGAACGGCACAGGCGTGTAACCGCCCTCGCCCAAGACAGGCTCGATGATGATGGCGGCAACGCGGTCCGGTTGCGCATCTGTCAGGAACAGGTTTTGCAAGCCGGTCAGGGCGTCCTGAACCGTGATGCCATCCCGCTGGGACGGGAAAGGTGCGCGGTAGATATCGGACGGGAACGGACCGACGTCCTTTTTATACGGGGAAATTTTGCCAGTCATGCCAAGCGTCAGCAACGTGCGGCCATGGTAACCGCCGGTAAAGGCAATGATCCCCGGACGGCCAGTTGCCGCACGCGCGATTTTGACTGCGTTTTCGACGGCTTCAGCACCTGTTGTCACCAGCAGGGATTTCTTTGCGAAATCACCGGGGGCGAGTTCATTCAGCTTTTCGGCAAGCGCTATATAGGGCTCGTATGGCACAACCTGAAAACTGGTGTGCGTGTAGTGGTCTTCTTGTGCCTTGGCGGCCGCAACCACTTTCGGGTGACGGTGACCTGTGTTCAGCACAGCAATGCCGCCCGCAAAATCGATGTAACGATTGCCCTCGACGTCCCACAATTCCGCATTCTCGGCGTGCTCTGCAAAGATCGGTGCGGCAGAAGCAACACCGCGCGCAACGGCGGCTTCACGACGGGCGACAAGCGCTGCGTTGGTTTTCGCAGTTGGCGCAAAGTCAGGCACAACAGCCATGATCGGCTTGGTGTTTGTCGTCGCCTTGGCGGTCTTTTTCTTCGTCGGTTTCTTAGCTGTCGCCATTTTCGAAGTCCTTCTGAAATGTCGGCACACGCGGCCCTGTGTTTAAAATTCTCATAGCCCGTTTAAGAAAGCTGTCAATCAGAATGTGCTCTCGGAAAACGGGCATATCGGCGCGGGGACTTGCACCACGATGGGCGATGTTCCATTACGTTTCACAAGGCCCCTGAATACATTAGATTTATCGTTCGCTTGCTGCGATGCGCTATCATAGGATCATGACGTGGACATCGGCAAACGATTGCAGAAAATTCGCAAGGCGCACGGCTTCTCTCAACGAGAGTTGGCGGCGCGGGCTGGCCTGACCAACGGCACGATTTCCCTGATTGAAAAGAACAAGACGAGCCCGTCTGTCGCTTCGCTGAAAAGCCTGCTGGATGCGATCCCGATCAGCATCGCGGAATTTTTTGCCGAATTCGAACAGGCCGATGAGCCGAAGCTGTTTTACACAGCCGATGAATTCACCGAGGTTGCGCCGCAATCGAGCGAGACCGCCGTTTCGCTGCGCCAGTTAGGGAATGCAAGCACCCACTCGCTGCAAATGCTCGATGAAACCTATCCACCTGATGCCGACACCGGACCTGAGCTGCTGAGCCATGCAGGCGAAGAAGCGGGCATTGTCGTTGAGGGGCAGATTGAGATTACCGTGGGCGATCAAACCAGGGTACTGGGCCCCGGTGAGGGTTATCTGTTCGACAGCCGCCAGCCACACAGGTTTAGAAATACAGGCGACGTGGTTTGCAAGATCATCAGCGCATGCACGCCGCCGACGTTCTGACAAAGCATCCGGCCCATCCGTTAGACAGGCCAAATATTTTTTAGGAAGACGAGGCCAGCAAGCTCGCGTTGCCACCTGCCGCAGTGGTGTCGATGCACAAGTGACGCTCCAAGACATAGCGCTCCGGTGCGATGGTCGCAGTGACCAGAGGGATGATCGCGCCGTCGCTGTTGGACAGGGCGATGCGCAGTTCACGGGTCCAGTCTGACGTGCCCGCCGCTGCGACGACGGCAAGGCCGTGTAAGCCCTTAAGAGTTTGCGCACTCACCGTTCCGTCAAGCACCACGACAGGTGCGCCCGCGTCAATGAGGGGCTGCAATGTGGCTCCTGCATTCGGCGCGACCACAACAACACCGCAGCCAGCCCCCAGCGCCTGCGCCGCCTGTGCCAGCGCGATTTCCGCCGTTGGGCCAAGACAGAGCACATTGCCACGCGGGAACATTCGCAAACGGTTGCTTTCACCCGTTGGGCCAGGCAGCGATTGCGGCGACATATCCATCGCTGCGGTTTCTGTCAGCGCCTTGCGGACCACACCTGCCGTCCCACTGAGCGCGGTGCGCAACACGTGAACTCGGTCCAGCCTTGCCGCCCAGTTGCGGGCGTCCAGCCCACCAAGCGCCGCCGTCAGCGCCTCTGGCACAATCGCATCACCCGTTGGTGCCGCGTGGCTTTCGGCCTTACCCACGCGACGGAACCGCGTGAGGTACAGCGGACCGCCCGCCTTTGGCCCTGTCCCGGACAGGCCCTCGCCACCGAACGGTTGACTACCTACAATGGCACCGATCTGGTTGCGGTTGACGTAGCAGTTGCCGACCTCGATCCGGTCAATGATCTGTTCAACACGGTCGTCGATGCGGGTATGAAGGCCAAAGGTCAGGCCATACTGGCGGGCATTGATGTCATCGACGATCTGGTCGATCTCGCGCGCCTTGAACGTGGCCACATGCAGCACAGGGCCAAAGATTTCGCGTTCCATGTCCGCGATGCCGTTCACCTTTACGATGGCGGGGGTCACGTAGGTGCCACTGCTCGGCGCGTCGAGTGTCTTAAGCAGGGTTCCGGCCTGACGGTGTTTGTCGATGTAGCCCATGATGTCCGCCTGCGCGTCACCATCAATGACAGGAGACACATCGACGTCCGTACGCCACGGATCGCCAGCGACCAGCGCGTCCAAAGCGCCCGACAGCATGTGCATGAGCTTGTCATGAACGTCTTCCTGCACATAAAGAATCCGCAAGGCAGAACAGCGTTGACCCGCCGATTGGAACGAAGATATCAAAATGTCACGTACGGCCTGTTCCGGTAGCGCAGTGGAATCAACGATCATCGCGTTCAGCCCGCCGGTTTCAGCGATCAGCACCGCATCAGGGCCAGCGTTCATCGCCAGCGCCTTATGGATAATCATCGCGACCTCGGTGGAGCCGGTAAAACACACGCCCGCAATGCGCGGATCACTGGTCAGCGGGCCGCCGACGTTCGGGCCATCACCGGGCAGGAGTTGCAGCGCATCTTCGGGCAACCCCGCCTCGCGCATCATTTCAACGGCGCGCGCGGCAATTATTGGCGTCTGTTCGGCAGGTTTCGCCAAGACCGTGTTGCCGACGGCAAGGGCTGCCGCGATCTGACCAGAGAAGATCGCCAGAGGGAAGTTCCACGGGCTGATGCACACGAACACGCCCCGCGCGCTGCCCGGTTCGTCTTCGTCCAGTCGTTCGGCCTCGTTGGCGTAATACCGCAGGAAATCTACGGCTTCGCGGACCTCTGCGATGCCGTCGAGAATGGTTTTTCCGGCTTCACGCGTCGTGATGGACGTCAGCTCGGCGATGTTATCTTCATAGAGGTCGGCGACGCGGCGCAGCACATTTGCGCGCGCCGATACGGGGGTCGTAGACCATGTTTTGAAACCGGACTGTGCTGCGGTGATGGCCGCGTCGACGTCTTCCTTGGTCGCTTCTTGTACCGTGCCAACGATGCGGGTCTTATCGGCGGGCGAGGTAAGATCACGGGTCCGCCCGTTGGACGCCTTGCCCCCTGCAAGCATCGGTTTGGCGGACCAAGTGTGATCTGCAAATTTTTCGCGAGCGGCCAGCAGCGGCAGGATCGAGGCCGGTTCGTTGACACGGTAGCCTTTCGAGTTCGCGCGAAATGGTGCGAACAGATCGGCAGGTTGTTTGATCGACGGGCTGGAAATATTGTCGCCCAGCTTTTCCATCTCGGTCACTGGGTCAGCAGAGATCAGTTCTGCGGGAACGTCCGGATCAACGATCTGGTTCACAAAGGATGAATTCGCACCGTTCTCCAGCAAGCGCCGCACAAGATAGGCCAGCAGATCCTGATGCGCCCCGACGG
>ERZ651776.2185-NODE-2185-length-21766-cov-3.988289_pt1 | contig 21766 bp, 8 predicted proteins | sample MGYA00514761_ERZ651776 | MGnify/ENA metagenome assembly ERZ651776 | reverse complement strand
CAGGAAATTGAGTAATAAAATCATGAGCATTTGCAATTTTTGCTGCTTCAATCACTTCTGCTTCTGAAACATTTTCAGCTCCAAAGGCTATATTATTATGAATGGTATCGTTAAAAAGAATGGACTGTTGAGTAACAATTCCCATTAAACTGCGAACACTTTTTACAGTTGCTAAATTGATGGCAACTTCATCAATTTTTATTGCACCTTTTACTGGGTCGTAAAACCTTGGAAGTAAATCCGCTAAAGTAGACTTGCCACCGCCGCTGGCGCCAACTAATGCAACAGTTTTACCTTTTTCGATTTTGAACGAAACATCTTTAAGCACCAAGTCTTTGTCGTACTTAAAGCTTACGGAATTATATTCAATTGCATTATCAAATCCATTGAGAACTGTTGCATTTGGAATATCTTCAATAACATTTTTTGCGTTTACCAAGTCCCCTAATCTATCTGCGCTTGCAGCTCCTTTTTGAACATTATACCACGCTTTTGCCAAAGATTTAGCTGGTGAAATAATTTGTGAAAACAGCATAATAAATGCGATAAAGACGGAAGAGTCCATCTCGCCATCCAAAACAATTTGCCCCCCAAACCAAAGAATTATCACCAGAATCCCAACACCTAAAAACTCACTCATAGGAGATGCCAAATCTCGTTTGCGGTACATTTTTACCATTAAATTGAAATACTTTAGGTTCAGTCCTTCAAATTTCCGAATGCTACTGTCTTCTGCGTTAAAGGCCTTGATAATTCTTAAACCGCCTAAGGTTTCTTCCAATGCAGCTATTATATCACCTGCCATCTGCTGCCCTAGTCCAGATGTTCTTTTAAGCGAATTACCTACTTGACCTATTACCAATGCTGTAAGCGGTAGCATGAGGAATACAAAAATTGTAAGCTTGGGGCTCATGTATACCATTGTGCTCAAAAATAAAATGATACTCAAGGGTTCTCTAAACACCAATTCAATTCCAAGTAGCACGGACCATTCTATTTCCACGACATCATTACTCATCTTGGAAATAATATCTCCCTTTTTTTCTTCACTGTAATAAGAAAGTGGCAAGACCAAAAGCTTTTTGTAGGTATTCTCTCTCAAATCCTTTAGAACTCCGTTTCTAACTTTTGCCATTACAAAAAGTGCGAGGTAGCCAAAAAGATTTTTAAAGAAAAATGAAAAAACAATGACAATGCACAGAAATAGCAGGGCACTTGCCTTTCCTTCAGTTATGGATGGCGCTTCCATTATTAGTTTGCTGAGGTGGTAGTTGAACAAGTCGATTGCGCTTTCGATCGAAAAATTAAAAGCGCCAACTCCATTCTCATAATAAGTTTTAAACTCATCGTCACCTTTTACGAATATCAAATCCAAAAAAGGAATTAGAAGCGTCATGGAGAATAAGGAAAAAATGACAGCTAATAAATTGAAAAACAAATTCATATAAGCGAAACGCTTATAGTTTTTGATAAGGCTTAGTATTTTTATCAGATTCCTCAAGAGAGCAAAATTAAACAAAGACCTAAGGTCCATTTGTTATTGATATTTAATAACTAACACCTTTTCGTTTGAACTATGAGGACAGCGTAAGAACATTAACTTTGCCGTATGAGCGGATTTAGACAAAACAAGGTTGAAAGTCTTTTAAAAAGAGATTTAAGTTCAATTTTTCAATTGGAAACTAAAGGAATGGGAATCAATGAAATGGTTTCTGTTACGGTAATTCGTATCAGTCCAGATTTATCTTTTGCTAAAGTTTATTTGAGTATTTTTCCTAGCACCAATGCAAGCACGGTTATAGAAATTGTGAAAAAGCATGGATCACAAATACGGGGAATTTTAGGAAAAAAAATTGGGAAACAAGTCCGAATTATTCCGGAGTTAGCTTTTTATGTTGATGATAGCTTAGATTATAGCGAGCGCATAGAAGAATTACTTAAAAAGTAAATTTGAATCTTCCATTTTTAATAGCTAGACGTTACTTTTTTGCGAAGAAATCGCATAATATTATAAACGTTATAACCGGTATTTCCATGTTGGGTGTAGGTATAGGAGCAATGGCTTTGGTTGTTGTTTTGTCCGCATTTAATGGTTTAGAAAAACTAGTAGGAAGCATGTATTCTAGCTTTCAACCAGATATTAGAATAGAATTAAAAGAAGGAAAAACATTTCATCTTGATAGTCTTCCAGCTGAGCAAATTCGTGCAATTGAAGGCGTGAAATTTCTTTCGCCGAGTATTGAAGAGACCATCTTATTAAAATATAAAGAGGCACAGTATTTTGTTACTGCTAAAGGAGTTACCGATGAGTTTTTAGATATGAGTGGTTTGGATTCTATGATTTACGATGGAACGCTCAAATTAAAAGAGGGTAATGTTAATTTCATGGTATTGGGCTATGGGGTTGCAGACCAACTCAATGTTTTTCTTAATCATGTCTTTGAACCAATTAAAACATACGCAGCAAAGCGCGATGCAACAGTAAGTACCCAAATTCACGAAGCGTTTAACACAGATTTAATTTACCCTTCTGCTATTTTTAGTATTAATCCAGAGTTCGATTATCAATATGTTGTGATGCCATACGATTACACCTCAAAATTACTCCAACAAAAAGATCGAGTATCTTCCTATGAAATTGGAATTGAAGATGATGAAAACGCTGAAAAAGTTGCGGAATTAATTCAATCTAAAATTCCTATTCAATACAAGGTTAAAACGCGCTACCAGCTTAACGAATTGTTGTATAAAACCAATCAGACTGAAAAGTGGATAACCTTTTTCATTCTCACGTTTATCTTAGGTATAGCTTCTTTCAATATGCTTGGATCCTTGACAGTATTGATTTTAGAAAAGAAAAAAGATTTACACACCCTTAGTGCAATGGGTTTTACTAGGTCAGCGATGAAAAAGACTTTTCAATTGGAAGGAATGCTTATATCCATCATTGGCGGGGGAGGTGGAATTGCTGTTGGTCTTATTCTTTGTTTAATTCAGCAAAATGTGGGCTTACTCAAGCTGCAAGAAGGTGGAGTTTCACCGTATTATCCAATTGAAATCCAATTGTTGGATATTATTTCTGTGGTGCTGATTGTTGCAGTAATTGGTTTTATTTGTTCTTGGTTACCTACTCGGTGGTTGTTAAATAAGAATTCTCAATTCGAAAGAAATTAAAATAGTATGAAAAAATTAGGATTACTTTTAAGTTCACTTTTGTTCATTCAATGCTTAGTTGCTCAGGAAAGTAAAAAAGAAAAAGTAGCTGGTTACGAGTTTACAAATTGCACGCAATTGGAAGCTATGCCTGTTTCAAATCAATTCAAATCTGGCACCTGTTGGAGTTTTGGAGGCCTCAGTTTTTTTGAATCTGAAATAATACGAATGGGCATGCCTGCTATAAACCTTTCTGAAATGTACATTGTTCGACATGCTTATGAAATGAAGGCGCAACGCTATTTGAGCATGCAAGGCAATTTTCAGTTTGGACCTGGGGGTCAATTTCATGACGTTGTCAAGATTGCAAAACTGCACGGATTCTTGAGTGAAGCTGATTATGCTGGAAAACCAGTTTCTTATGGTTTACCTGTTCACGCAGAATTAGATGCAATTACAAAGTCAATGGTTGGTGTAGCTGTAAAAAGACCAAATAAAACCCTGTCTGAAAGTTGGTGGCCATCCTATAATGCTACTCTTGATAGCTATTTGGGCGAAGTAAATGAAGAGACTGATAAAAAGGGAATGGAGACTTTAAAAGCCACAGGCTTAGTCCTAGATGATTACATTGAACTAACTTCATTCACTCACCTAGAGAATTATAAAAAAAATATTCTTTTCATACCCGATAATTGGACAATGTCTAGCTATTATAACTTACCGTTAAACGATATGTTGGCAGTATTGAATAACGCATTGGATAAAGGATTTACAGTTGCTTGGGATGCTGATGTTAGTGAAAGAGGATTCTCATTTAAGAATGGATTAGCTGTGGTTCCTTCAACTCCATATAGTCAAATGTCAAAAGCTCAGCGAGATACTCTGTTCAACTCAACAATTGATGAGGTGAACGTTACAGCCGAAATGCGCCAAAAATTATTTGAAAATTTTGAAACGACTGATGATCACTTAATGCACATTACCGGGAAATGTAAAGATCAAAACGGAAATAGTTTTTATTACACTAAGAACAGTTGGGGTACAAATAGAAACAGTTGTGGTGGTTTTCTGTATACTTCTGAAGCCTATTTCAAGTTAAAAACGGTTGCAATTATGGTGCACAAGGATGCTATTCCAAAGGCGATTCGTAAAAAGCTGGGTATTTAGTATTTAACCAACTTAATAGATTGAGAATGAGATGCGTTGCGTAGTTGTATAAAGTATACGCCACTTGTTAAATCTGAAATGTCTAATTGATTTATTGGGTTTATGTTTTGCGCTTTCAAAACAGTTTGGCCATTTATATTTTGAAGCAAAAGTTGAGTATTTGATGCTTCTTGATGGTCGATTATTTCGATAGTAACTTTATCATTAGCAGGGTTAGGGTAAACTTTCCACAAGGTTTTTTGATGGGAATTATTTTCCATTACTGTTGTGGTATCAATTATCTCTGGGTCTTTGTCTTTTTCTTTTGGTTTTGGTATAATGAATCCGGCATCTTTCATTAGAATAGAAGCTCCTCCTGTATTCATCCCAAATATCATATCTGGCTTGTTGTCACCGTTTAAATCACCAGAAAATGGCGTGACGTATCGGTTGTATAGAAATAAACTATCACGAAGTTGATAATCGTCAAAAGTAGCAGCGCTATCGTTTACAAATTGATATAACCAGCCGCTGGCGGTTCCGATATATAAATATGTTTTTTGATCTAATGTGTTGGTGTTAACCCCAGTAGAATCTGAAACAATAACTGTAGGTTGTAAGTAGCCATTACCAAATTCATCTGCAAGACTTATTCCGGAAAAGTTCTTTTTTGTGATTGCCTTTTTAAATTCTGGATTTCCTCTTAGTCCCGTATTTTCATAATAGTTTAGGTGTGTTTCTTTTGACCCAGCTAAAAGATCGGGCAAAGAGTCGCGATTAAAATCAAAAAAGGTGATCTTAGGAAATGGGTCAAGTTTCAGCGAATCAAGCGTAGAAGGTGTCTCAATAAATTGACAAGAGTCACCAGGTAATGCAATATTTTTCAACCATTTTAGTCTGCCATGTTCGTTTGATAATACAAGATCTATTGATCCATCTGCGTCAAAATCAATTGGCTGAATGTTTATGTCATAATTATTGGTGAAGGGCAGTGGTAGAAAGCTTTCAGAAATCAATTCAAAAGAGGGTTGAATTCTGGTGCCACAGTTTTTCCAATAAAAGATTGAATTCCAAACAGTGTCTCCATCGTTCAATTTTAAACTGGAGCCTAGAATATCTAACAAACTATCACCATTTATATCAATTAGCACAAATCGAGATTGTTCTCCAATATCGATAAGTTCTTCTGAGATAAAACTTCTTGCAGGAACATAATTCATTTTACAGCTGGTATCTGGTATTGATTCGTAATACTGAACTTGTTTATGGTTAGCTCCACTGACATCATCCAATGGAGAAACCAGGAAATCATCAATTGAATCGTTATTTATTTTAATAGTGCTTAAATGAGGGAAAAGGTTTGATCTAATTGTTTTGCTGCTTTTTGGAAAAGAAGTGTCTTGTTCGGTCATTCGAGCAACATTACTTGCGCCATTATTAAATAAACCTATTACTTTTTGTTCACCAACAAATCCAATCATTAAGTCTGGTAGCCCATTACAATCTAAATCGGTAGTTGATAAATTTGCACCTCCATGTCTAGACCCAGACGGTAAAAATTTCCCAGCACAACTACCCATGTTAATAAAAAACGCAGTAGGGTTATCGATAAAACCTCCCCAACAAAAATTCGTGAGTGTAAACTCTAAGCTATCCAAACTAGAGTGATTATTTGATCCTGTGTTTTCATAAAGGTAAGCGGAGCCTAAGCCCACCGCAAGATTTACAAAATCAATGTCGCCGTCCCCGTCGAAGTCAGCAATTGCCGGTACTTCTGAAGCTCCAACAGTAAATGGCAACATATTGTTGTCGTATGAGAAGCTCCCTTTTATCGATTTTCGATTTTTGTTATTTACGTCATTAAAACGTAGGCGCTCAAAAGTTAATTCATTGCCATTTGAAGAAGTATTTTTATTCACCCCAATGATGCCATTTTCATTAAAGAATTGGTCCTCCAAACCATCTTGATTATAATCTACAAAGAGGCTAAAAAACCTGCTTGTAGCTATTTGCGAACTATATGTTCTAACTAATTGGTAATTAGCGCCAGGTTTACTGCGAATGAATGTTCTATGCTGAAACGAACCTTTGTCAAATACAATTAAATCTGATAAACTGTCCTGATTCAAGTTTATCTCTGAAAAAATAGGCTGCAGAAAACCTCCAGCCCAAGGAAATGAAAGGGAATCTGACCTTTGTTTTACAACAACTGAATCAAATAATCGATAATCATTTAGTTTGGTGTATTGGGCGTAACCCGAACTTGCTGTAACCGATAATAAGAAAATAAAGCTTACTAATTTCAGCATGCAGTAGTTACATTGTTTAGAATCTAAGAAATTAGCCCAGACCAAAGTAGTTGTTTAATTATTTAAAAAGCAACTTAAGCGTGCTTCTTGTTTTTTGCTCGATTATCAAATCTTTGTTTAATAACAATTCTTCAAGTAATTTGGTTTGGTAGTGCCGAACAGTTAGAAGCTCTAAATTTTCGTTATACCGAACTTTGAAATGCTTACCAAATTCTTCAATTAAAGAAGCGGTTTTGTGAGGGTCATTATCGACGCAAATGGAACAGTTTACTGCTGAATTTTGAACCAAATTGACTTCTAATTTATGCGTAAACAAGGAGTGGTAAATTTCACTCATTTTAGCCTCTCCAAAAAAGGATAAATCTTCTGACTCTAAAGTGATTAACAATTGATTGGGTTTGTAAATATATATGGATTTACTGCCGTTGAAATCAGCTGTTGAGTTTATTTTAGTTCCCTTACAATCAGTATTTTGGAAGGACCTTACACTTAAAGGAATATTTTTTTCTGCAAGCGGTTGAATGGTTTTCGGGTGAATGATGGTAGCTCCATAATAACTCAATTCTATGGCTTCTTTGTAGGATAAATTGGGGATTAATTCTGGAGCATTAAAATACCTTGGATCGGCATTTAAAACGCCATCCACATCCTTCCAAACCACCAGCTCATCTGCTGCTATAAAATTGGCAAATAAGGCCGCTGAATAATCCGACCCTTCTCGGCCAATTGTAGTCATTAAATTATTTTCTGTTCCACCAATAAACCCTTGGATTAAATTAGCAGCAGAAGCGTCTATTTGGCTTAACAATGCTTTTTTTGAATGCTCTAAATGGGGTATCGCTTTTCTGAACCGGTTATCGGTTTTTAGAATTTTACGCGCGTCCAACCATTTTAAGTTGTGGCCTGTTTTCTCAAGATACGCGCCGAATATTTTTGAAGAAAGCAGTTCGCCGGCAGGAATAATTTGATCATAAATTTCATCAAATGCTTTGTCCTTGGAATGGTCTAAATAAGCTTTGCAATAAGCCAAAACTTTGTCTAAGTTTTCTGATGCCTCATTTTGTTCTTCATCAAAAAGGTTAGTTATTATGTTTTGGTGAAAGGTTCTGATTTTATCCAATTGATCACCGATTTCTTCACCCTTCAATTTTGATTCAATGAGTTTTTCGAATGCATTTGTTGTTTTTGCCATGGCCGAAACAACAATCAATTTAGGCTGAAATTCAGCAATAATTTGTTCGATATTCTTAATGGATTCAGCTGATTTTAATGCTGCTCCTCCAAATTTAAAGACAACGTTTTTCATTATACTTTTTATAAGTTATCAAAAGTAAGTTCTTGAATAGTTGATTGTCAAACAAATAGAAGGGGTTGTTCACAAATTATATTTGAGAATTAATAAATGCATAACCTGCACATATACAACTCTTAACGGGTGTTAATTAATACCTTCAAAAAGGTTGTATTTTTACGGGTTATATTATATGCATGGTTTGCCCAACTTTGGGAGTTTTAACTGTGTCTTAAACTTGAATAACTAGAACAAACATATTTTATATGAATTCATTTTTACGCAACCTCAAAATTCTCATATTAGTTCTGACCTTAGGAGGTATTTCGAACCAAGTTCATGCTACCCATGCAGCTGGGGCAGAAATAACATACCGCTGCCTTGGTGGTGATACATTTGAACTTACTTATAAATTCTATCGAGATTGTGGAGGTGTTAACCCGCCCACTGCAGGGCAGCTAAATAGTGGTGGTGCAAACAGAACGTTTATTTCCTGCACAAATGGCGGAACTAGGACGCCCTCTTGGACAGCAACTGATACCAATGATGTAACCCCAGTCTGTAACGGATCTAATAGCGAATGTAATGGAGGCACGATTCCAGGTATTGGTGAATATGTTTTTATGGATACCATTGTTCTAAATCCACAATGTAACAATTGGACAATAGGCGTGCGGGTTGCAGATAGAAATACATCCACGAATATTACTGGAGGCAGGTTGTATGTGGAAACTACTATTTTTAGCACAACTCGAAGGTGCAATGCAAGCCCGACATTTACTAGTGCGCCAGCTCCTTATTTTTGTATCGGTCAGAAAGTAAACTACAGTTATGGTGCAATTGATACTGACGGTGATAGTTTAGTGTTTTCATTTGAAAACCCAAAAACTGGACCTACCACGCTATCCACTTTTCGAACTGGCTACTCAAAACTTCAACCTATCCCTGGTATAAGTATTAATTTTAGAAATGGCGATTTAGCATTTACGGGTCCTACCACAGGTACATTTACGCTTACTATTTTGATTTCAGAGTATGATAAAGCTACTGGTAATTTGCTTGGGACCATTATGCGAGATATTCAAGTTGCCTCAACATCTACGGGATGTGCAGGGAACAGTGCACCAACCATTGACCTTGGGGGTGTTACGAATTTTCAAGATGGTGCCGCGCAAGATTCTTTGACGGTTATTACCAAAGCAGGAGCCAACCTTAGATTTGACATGCCTTTTGTAGACGCAAATTCTGGCGATACCTTGACAACTGCAACAAATGCGGCAAGTGCTTTACCTGGAACGGTGACAACAAGTCAAATTGGTGTAGGTAATTCTGTGAGCAGAAGAGTGAACTGGACTGTTCCAACTGCTGCGACTGGATCTTTTAATGTAACTTTTGAAGCGCGAGATAATAATTGTCCAATTAACGCAAGTGTTTCAGCTACAGCAGTTATTAAAATTGTTGGAGACTTTACAAGTGCAGTTATTACAGGCGTTAAAGAATCGTGTTTTAATGGAGATGATGGATCTTTGACCGTTGATCATGTGGGTGGTATTGGACCATTTGAGTATCGTTGGGATAGCGCAGGAGTTCGGATTTCTGCCAATACAAAAACAATTCTGAATATTCCTTCGAATATTTCATACGTTGCTACAGTGGTTGATTCATTCGATTTGGATTCTATTAAATCAACTGGTTTCAACCTTGCACAAACACTTCCAGTCTCGGTTGCAATAAGTAATACAACAAATATCAGTTGTGCTGGCGGATGTTCAGGAGAAATCAACATAACCTCAGTAACGGGTGGAAACACTACCGTTTCAGGTGTTGGCGTTTATGGTTACAAATGGTCTCCGAGTGGAGATACTATTGCCAATCCAAAAAACCTTTGTGCGGGAGAACAGCTCGTTACAATTAGTGATGACAACGATTGTGATACCGTGTATAGTTTTAGCGTCAGTCAGGATCCATCGGTTGCCGTCGAAATTATTGATTCTACCGATATATCTTGTAAGGGAGGTCGCGATGGAGACGCTACTTCTACAGGAAGCATTTCTGCTTGCGGAGTATATTCTTCAACAGCGGCTAAATGTTCTACTACAACTACCGCAACAGTTGGTACTGGTACTTCTGCCAATGCTTTCAATGGCTACCCTGCTCCAATTGGCCAGCTTGACAATGCAAAACAACAATACTTGTATTTGGCATCAGAATTAACTGCCCTTGGCTTTAGGAAAGGAAGAATATCAAAAATCGCATTTGAAAAACTGGCCGGAGTAAATCCATTTTCTGCAGTTAAGAATTTTAGCTTGAGTATCGGTTGTACGGATTCTACGAGTTTAGATAGTGGGTTCGTTGGCGGACTATTTGAAGTTTTCTCTTCAAGTAGTTATGCTTTTAACCCTTTCATTACGAAGATTACTGTTTCTTTTAATCAAGAATTTGTTTGGGACGGAAATACAAATATTGTTGTTCAAATATGTCACGAACAAGAAACTTCAGGTTTTCCTTCAAATGCTACCACAAAGTATACGACTACTGCATTTAACTCCGTTGCTTATTACACCTCAAAGACGGCAAATGCTTGTTTGGAAGATTCGGCCACGGTTATAATCAAAAATAGACCAAACATTGATCTTTTGTATTGTGATGCTGGTATAACCTATTCTTGGAATTCTACTCCTGTTCAAACAGATAGTGCTGCAACTGGTCTTCCAGCTGGAACTTATATTGTTACTGCAAGTAACATAGCAGGTTGTGCTGCAAAGGATACGGTTACATTGACTGAGCCTCCTGTTGGGTTAACGCTTAACAGCACAATAGTTTCCACATTAGATTGCGCAGGAGACACAAATGGTTCAGCTAGTATTCAGGTAACTGGAGGAAGCCCAGGCTTTTCTTTCTTTTGGCCAACAGGTGTTAATAAACAAGCAGGTGCAGATAGTATAGCTACCAATTTGAGAGGCGGTGTGAAATATAGAGTGACGGTTGAGGATAGTAAGGGCTGTGAGGATACGATTACGGTATTATTAACCGAGCCAGCGTCTATTGTATTCAACAACTTCACTTTGGGAGAAGTATCCTGTAAGGGTGACAATGATGGAAGTATTTCAATAACTCCAGCAGGCGGTTCAGGAGTATTTCCAGCAAATAAGTATTTATGGTCCCCAGCACAAACGGGTTCATCTCCAATAAGTAATTTGGTAGCTGGGACTTACAGATTGACAGTAGAGGACAGCAAGGGCTGTGAAGCTGACACTTCCTTTATTATTACCGAACCATCCGACACGATTACATTTGGGAACTTTACATTGGGAATGGTAGCTTGTAAAGGAGCAAGTACCGGTTCAATAACCGTAAATCCAAGTGGAGGGTCTGGAGTTTATACTACTTATGCATGGAATCCAGTTCAAACAGGAAAGACGACAAGTTTGACTTTATTAGCCGCAGGAACTTATAGGTTAACAGTAACGGACAATAAGACCTGTACAGGAGATACCAGTTTTGTAATTACCGAACCAGCCACAGGGGTAACCTTTGGTAATAGTATAGTAGATCCGGTAAAATGTTTTGGAGAAAGTACTGGAAAGATAACTGTTATACCAACTGGCGGAGCCGGTCCTCCATATACGAATTATCGTTGGACGGGAACAACAAGTACGAATGATACCGCAAAGAATTTAGCAGTAGGCACCTATACAGTAACAGTAGCAAATGGCGTATGCGATTTTGATACAACGTTTTCTATTACTCAACCAGCGACGGGAATTTCAGCGTCTTTTACTGGTAAAAAGAATCCAACATGCTCAGGAACCGGTAATAATGGTGAAATTCAGGCAACTGTAAGTGGAGGTCTTAAACCTTACTCCTTTGTTTGGTTAGGTTCGGGGACGAGTTCTAGTGCAGCAGATAGCCTTAGAACAAGTATGGTTGCAGGTCCAATTGAAGTAACTGTTCGTGATGCGAATGGCTGTGAATTTATAGTTCGAGATACATTGGTTAGTCCAAGTAGCATATCAGTTAGTTTCACTATGACGGAAGAACCCCTGTGTTACGGTGATTCTACAGGTAAAGTTTATGCTACCATAACAGGTGGTACAGGTCCAAAAATGTATGCTTTTGTTGCAAAAGCAGGTCAAGTGGGAAGTTCTGATAGTATTTGGGAAAAAACAACAGCGGATACAATAACCGTAAATGTTGAAGATAGTCTTGGTTGTAAAGCAAGTTCAACAGTTGTTCTGGATCAACCTGATTCATTAAGTTTTGTATTTCAAATAATTCAAAGTGTTTCGTGTGCTAGTGATACGACGGGTCAAATTCGTGCTTTAGTAACTGGTGGAACTAGAGGGTATACCTATAATTGGAATGGATTAGGTGCGACTGCAGCTGCAGATAGTTTGCGGGACAGTATTCCAGTTGGTTCTTTTCAACTTAATGTTACTGATACTAATAGTTGTCCAGATTCAGCAATATATAAAATGACTGGACCTACTAATGCATTGACAGCTAACCTTACAAAAGACACTATAAAATGCGCTACTGATACCAATGGTACTGCATTTGTAGTTCCTTCTGGAGGAGCTGGTGGATATGTTTTTAATTGGGGTGCCGGTAATGGTGGTGTTAATGATGACACAAGTAAATTCATTCCTGCTGGCGTGTTTAGAGTAACCATTACTGATGCTAATACTTGCGAATTAATTTTGGTAGATTCAATAGGATCCCCCGATACATTAAAAGGCTCATTTACCAATGTTTTACAGCCTGGTTGTGGCGGTGGAGGTACTCTAGGTTCTTTAACAGTTACACCAACTGGTGGAACAGCAAACTCAACTAACCCACCTTACACTTACAATTGGATTGGAGGCGGAGTTAACGGAGCTAGCGATAGTATTAGAACCAATATTCCAGTTGGAAATATTAAAGTAATTATTTCAGATGCCAACGGATGTGCATCAGACACCCTTTCTCAAGACCTATTCCCTCCTGGAAATATCAACCCTAATTTTACATTAATCCAAAACCCGACTTGTAATGGAAAATTAGATGGAAGACTTATTTCAACGCCCACAGGTGGTAATCAGTCTTATACTTTTACTTGGTCTCATGGTGTAACAGGTATATCTGACAGCGATAGAACAAATTTACCTGCGGGTGTCGATATTATTGTAACAATTCGAGATGGGGGTGGTTGTGAAGAAAAGGATACCATCCAGTTGAAGGATCCAGATTTACTTCAAGTACAATTTACGGATTCAGTCAAAATACTTTGTGCTGGAGGAAACAATGGAAGCGTAACCGCAACTCCAATTAATGGGGTAGCACCTTATTCTTTCAATTGGACAACGGGTGTTTCAACTCAAACTGGAAAAGATAGTGTTGCTATTGGATTGAGTGGAAATACTGCATACAGCGTTACAATTACTGATGATAATAAGTGCACAGTTTCTGATACCATTATACTTAGTGAACCAAGCGGATTGTCATTGAGCTTTTCAGATTCCATTGAAGTCAAATGTTTTAATGAACCAGATGGAAGTATTACGGTTACACCGATTGGTGGTAGTGGAATATATACATACGCTTGGAATGCTTCAGATGGTTCTACTGTTAATACTTTAGCAACTAGCGATAGTGTAGCTATTAAGCTCGTTGGCAATGTTGCATATACAGTTGTGGTGACTGACGCAGTAGGTGGTTGCTCTGCAAGTGCAACCTATACTATGGACCAACCTACTGATTTGAGAGCCTTTGTCCGTCAGCGAGGTAGTGCTACTTGTGGTGACGATAACGGAATTATACGTATTAATGTTTTTGGAGGCGTTCGAAATTCAACTTCCCCTTTTTATAACGTGATTTGGGATAGTGCTGGAGTGATAAAAACTGGAACAGGAACAAACAATATTTTTACGCTTAATAATTTGTATGCAGGAGTATATACATTTACTGCAACTGATGCCAACGGTTGCTTCATGCAGGACACTGTTTCTGTAAACGATCGTGGAGCTCCAATATTAGTTCCCACTGGTGGTGCAAATAATGGGATTGTAGATGCCGCTTGTAATGGTGTTTGTGATGGAGAAGTAAACTTAACATTAGTGTTTTCTCGAGCGCCAGTTTCATATCTCTGGTCGAATGGAGATACAACTCAAGACGTTGACTCATTATGCGTAGGTCAGTATAATTTGGTAGCTACAGATACAAACGGATGTAAATCATTTTATGATTTTGAAATCAAAAACGATACCAATATCGATGTGAGTACTTCGGTTTCTCCATTGAGCTGTAATTCTACAGTTTGTGATGGTGTTGCCCGGGCGCAAGGAATAGATGGTGTTGCACCCTATAAATACCAATGGACTACCTCTCCACTTGATACATTAGATAGCCTACCTAACCTCTGTGCCGGTAAATATTATGTCGGAGTGCAAGATGCAAATGGTTGTGTTGCAGTAGATTCAGTTACGCTATTGGTACCAACGACATTTAATTTTACAGTATCACAAGATAGCGCTCGATGTAATGGGGCTACAAATGGCTCAGCTCGGGTTAGCAGTGTTACAGGTGGATCAGCTCCTTACTCTTATCAATGGAGCAGTGGTGCCAATGACACTTTATTTGCAAAAACAGGACTAGGAGCGGGAGATTATTTTGTAACCGTATTCGAAAACGGCGGCTGTTCTGTAATAGACACTATCTCGGTGCTTCAACCGGATACTATTGGAAACTCTTTTGCAGTAGTTGAAGCAGATTGTGGGTTTTCAAATGGTTCAGTTACAGCGACCCCAGTTAATGGTAAATCGCCTTACTCTTACAATTGGCCGAATGCAGGAGCTACACTTGCAAATACGGATAACGGATATGCTGGAGGTAGTTACAGCGTGCTAATTTCTGACGCTAGAGGTTGTACAATAAACAAAACATTCAATATTGGAAATAAAAACGGACCTTTAATTGTACTTGACAGTACTCGAAATGAAACTTGTGTAAACTCTTGCGATGGTGCAATATTTACTACAGTAACTGGAGGAAATCCGTTTTACATTTTTGATTGGTCATTGGGAAATGGTAGCAGTGATGATACTACGAATGCATGCGCCGGGACTTATACTCTTAAAGTAACAGATCAAAAGAACTGTCTGAGCTTTCAATCGGCAACGATCGATCCGGGAATTCCATTGTTGCCCAATGCAAGTATCGTTAACAATGCCAGTGCTCAAAGTGTTTGTGATGGACGTGCAACCTCTGCCCCAACAGGTGGAAGTGGAAGATATGGTTACAATTGGATGCCTGGAAGTTTGACCTCTCAGTCGATTTCTGGCCAATGTGCAGGCACTTATTTCTTAACAGTTACCGATTCTGCTTCTGGTTGTATTGGATTAGATACTATAGAAATTACTGAACCTAATGGTTTTGCTTTAGATTCTACCGATGTTAAGGAACCGACTTGTGCAGCTTCACCATGCGATGGTTTTGTCTTTGTTAGTGTTACAGGAGGCACTCCTCCCATAAAATATTTGTGGGACAATGGAGATACTACACAGTTTACAGCAAATAGATGTACAGGCTTAGTCAGTGTTACTGTTTCAGATGCGAATAGTTCTTCAACATTTCCATTTATTTTAAATAATCCTTCAGGGCCTACTATTGCAACAGCAAAAGTTGATATTAGCTGTAATGGAGCCGGTGATGGTATTGGCGTCGGAATTGGTGCAGCAGGACTTACATGGTCTTGGCCTTCATTATCGATAAGTAATGATTCTGCTACAGGATTAACTCCTGGGTTATATCAAGTGCAAGCCGAAGATGCTGCCGGTTGTATTACGGTGGATACAGTGCGAATTGAAGAACCAGATTCGTTAAAAAACACATTTGCAACCGTAGAGCCTAATTGTAATGCATCAGATGGAAGTATTACTAGTAATGTTACTGGTGGAACAATAAACTACACTTATGAGTGGTTAGACGGAGCACAAAGCGCACTAAGCCCGCCTCAATCGGGAGTTGTACTTGCAAGTCGCAGTTCAGGATTGTATCATTTAAGAGTAACAGATCAAAATGGTTGTTCAATAATTCAACCGATTACTCTTAATGATAAAAACGCGCCGGTTGTTGCTTTGGATAGTGTAAGACACGAATCGTGTTTGAATAAATGCGATGGTGGTATTTCTGTTAATGTTTCAGGCGGTGCAGGAGGTAATGTCTATTCATGGTCACCTGGAACAAATACAAATGAAGACTTGACTAACGCATGTGCTAGCACTTATACTTTAACAGTAGAGGATGCTGCCAATTGTAAATCATTCTTAACTGAAACTATCGATCCAGGTAAATCTTTAAATACTAACGTAACAAAAATCAGTGATGCTTCTGCACCATCAATTTGTGATGGTAGCGCAAGAGTTAATGTAGCTGGCGGAGTACCTCCGTTAGTTTACTTATGGACAAGCTTGGAAACGATTGACATTGCAACTGCCCTTTGCGGAGGAATGAATTACGTAACTGTGACAGATTTCAACAGCTGTCAAGCAATTGATTCAGTTGAAATCTTAGAACCAGTGAAAATTATTTTAACGAACATTGATACTACTGCTCCTAAGTGTGGAAAATGTGATGGAAAAATAAAAATCACGCCAAGTGGTGGATTATCACCTTATACATATAAGTGGGATAATAATGATACTGCTGACAGTACAATTAATCTGTGTGCAGGTATTAAAAATGTAACCGTAACGGATGCAAACCTCGATTCAGCAGTATTCCAAATTGGGTTGAGTAGTCAAAACGCGCCTACTTTGGCAATGGTTGAAAATGATGTAAGTTGTTTTGGAGCCTGTGATGGTAGTGCTACCGTTAATGCTTCAGGAGGTGCAGCTCCTTACAGTTATTTATGGCCAACTATTGGCATGAGAGATTCAACCATCAGTTCTTTGTGTAAAGGCATTTATTTAGTAGAAGTAAGAGATGTCAAGGGTTGTATTGCGGTTGACTCTGCGGTGATTGATGAGCCATTAGATATTTTGGTTAATATTACTACCGATAGTGCTGATTGTGGACAAAACAATGGTTCGGCCAGTGTTACAGCAGTTGGAGGAACAGGAACGTTAACCTACAAATGGTCAACTGGAGCAGGAAATGTAACCGCAATTAGTGGTATTGGAGCAGGTGCTTATACGGTTGAAGTAAGTGATGCAAAATGCTCTAAGACGGTTGGATTCAATATTAATAATCCAGCAGGTCCGACAATAACAGTAGATACTGTAATAGACGAAACATGTATCGGTTCGTGTAATGGAGCAATATTCATAACTCCTTCTGGAACTCCTGGACCTTATACATTTGATTGGACGCCTAGTACTTTAACTGGTGAAGATGTATCTGGATTATGTGCAGGAATTTATTCTGTTAAAGTTTCAGATGCTGCCAATTGTATAACGGTTGTAACCGATACGATTGAGTCACCTATAAACCTTGGAACAACAATCACGGTGATTAATAATGCTTCCGCTTTTGGAAAATGTGACGGTAAAGCAAGTATTTCTATTCTAAAACCAGGAGTATATAAATATGCTTGGGGTAGCGGAGATGTCGGCGACACGGCTCGAATGTTATGTGCTGGAGTAAATTACGTTACTATTACTAATGATAAAGGTTGTCAATATTTAGATTCTGTGGTAATCAATCAGCCTCAGAAAATGATAATCATAAATGTTGATACCGATGAGCCTGATTGTAATGTATGTAATGGTAAAGCTACAGTTGCAGTAACTGGAGGAACTCCACCTTATTCTTTCATATGGGATAATGGAGATGCTGCTGACAGCACTACAAAACGTTGTGCAGGAGTATTGTTTGTTACAGTTACTGACAGCAGGGGTTATGCTGAAATATTTAGCCTTGGGCTGAATAATAACTTAGCTCCAAAAGTGATTACTAGTTCGACAGATGCGAACTGCTTTGATGAATGTTCAGGAACTGCTTCTGCTTCCGGTTCGGGAACTTTATCTCCTTACAAGTATAATTGGCCGTCTATTGGTAAAACTGGACCAACAGTTAGTAATCTGTGTGCAGGATCATATATTGTTGAGGTTTCAGATAATGTTGGTTGTGTTGCTACACAGACAATATCCATTGGAGAACCAACAGAAATTAAAGTTGATGTTAATAAGGTACCTCCAGCTTGTGGAATAGCTAATGGAATAATATTTACCAGTGCTAGGGGAGGTAATACTGCCTCAACTGGATATACTTATAGTTGGTTAGGTAGTCAAGAGTTGCCAATTGTGCCCGCTCAAACTAGTGATCAATTGATTAGTGTAGTTGCTGGTTTGTATTACATAGTGGTGACTGATAACTCAGGTTGTAAGGATACTACTTCGATTAGTCTGGATAATAAAGGCGGAAAACTTGCTATCGGTCTAGATTCTCTAGAACAGGTTAGTTGTGCTTCACAATGTGATGGAGCAATCTTTACTAGTATATCAGGAAGCAGTCCTGGAACGTATCAGTGGATTCCTGGAGGTCAAACTACACCAAATATTTCTGGAATTTGTGCTGGAATATATACAGCTGAAGTAACTGATACCAATAATTGTAAAACATTGCAATCTTTTACTGTAAACGGTCCAGACCCATTAAATGTCGTTTTCTCGAGAACAACAGATGCTACTTGTGAAAATACTAATGATGGATCTATTACTGCATTGGTTGCTTCGACTCAGAAACTACGAATAGCTTGGACGGGTCCTGAAGGTTTTGGCTCTAATAAGTTGAAAGTTGAGAATCTCTTGCCTGGAACATATACGATTAATGTAACAGATGAGAATAGTTGTGTTTCTATTGATTCAATTGCACTTGATACTACGTATAAATTTATCCTTCAAGTTGATTCGAATAGAACTACATGTAACGCTTCAGTTCCTGAAAAACTTCAGGTTAATGTAGCTACACAAGACTTTTATTCTACATTCTGGTATGATGGTACTGGAAAACTAGTGGGTAAACAAGATACGGTGAGTGTTGTACCTTTAACAGGGGAAAACACCTATACTGTTGAAGTCAGACAAGATGTGTGTATTAAAACAGACACAATTGTTATTACTCAAATAGGTAATCTATTTGCAGATGCAGGTGAAGATGTTAAAATGGTTGATGGTCAAAGAATAACCCTTGGAGGTTCTCCTTCAGCTCCTGAAAATGCATCAGTACTTTGGAGTCCTAGCGAAGGTTTGTCTGCTGAAAATGTTAAGAATCCAGTTTCTTCAGCGACCGAAACAACCGTATATAAATTAATAGTAGGTGATATAGAGGGTTGCTTTGTTATTGATTCGGTTGTAGTGACTATTGAGGATAAGATTGAAATTAATGATGGGTTCTCTCCGAATGGAGATGGAGTAAATGATGTTTGGGAAATAGCTGTACTTAAAGACTTTCCCGATGCTAAGGTGACTATTTTCAATAGGTGGGGACAAACGATTTATGAGACAGACCCTTACATACCTTGGGATGGAACCTTCGAAGGTAAACCGATATCAATTGGAACTTACTATTACATCATTGACCTTAAAGACAGTTCTGTCAGTGAGTCAGTTATAAGTGGACCAGTAACTGTAATTAGATAGTCATGAAGAATTTTAAAGCAGTATTTCTGAGTGTAGGGTTGGGATTAATTTCTTTAGTTTCTACTGGACAGCAATTGGCACATTACAGTCAGTTTTTCCTCAATGATTATGTATTGAATCCGGCTGTTGCAGGAACGCATAGTTATTTTGATGTTAATTCTACATATCGTTATCAGTGGGTAGGTATTCAAGACGCCCCCCGAACGTTTTTATTAAGTATGAACGGGCCTGTTGGAAGTAAAGGAAACATGGGTATTGGTGGTTATGTATATTCAGATGTTACTGGGCCCACAAGAAAGACAGGCTTTAAAGCAAGTTATGCATATAACTTTAAGATAACTGATAAAGTAAAGCTATCGTTTGGCTTGGCTGGTGGACTAATGCAATTTGCTGTAGATGGGTCTGAGATTACTTTAAATGAAAAGAATGACCAAGCAATTGCTTCGGTTTGGACAGCAGCATATACTCCTGATGCAGCTTTTGGAGCCTATTTATACCACGACGACTTTTTTGTAAGCTTGTCTATTCCTCAGTTAATTGGAACGAAATTACAGCTTGCTGAAGGTTATAGCTCAACGGATAATTCACTTAAAAATCACTATTTTATTAGTGGTGGATATACCTTTCATATTAACGATGAATTTGATGTTCAGCCTCTTGTTCAAGCAAAGTACATTCCTCCTACTAATCCACAAATAGATATAGGTGCTCGTGTTATTTGGAATGAAATGATTTGGCTTGGCGGTACCTATCGCTCTGAAGATGCTGCTTCTATTTTTGCTGGAATTAACTTCTTAGAGAACTTTTCATTTGGCTATGCTTATGACATCATTACAAATGATATTCAGCAGGTGAGTTCTGGTACTCACGAAATCGTGCTAGGGTTAAAGTTTAACGAGCGCAAGGATTAGTTGAACAGCGATTGGATTGCCTTCGCTTTAAGAATTGTTTCCTCATACTCCTCTTCAGGAGTTGATGCATTTATAATTGCACCACCAACGGCATAACTTAATGCATTAGTTGTTGCATTGTAGAATAAGGACCTAATTACTACGTTAAAGTCAAAATCATCTTCAGGCGTAAAAAAACCGATACAACCCGAATACATTTCACGTTTGAAATTCTCTAATTCCTCAATGATTTTTAAAGCACTTATTTTTGGGACCCCTGTCATTGAAGCAATCGGAAACATAGCTTCAATAATATCTATAGAATCTTTCTTTTCGTCAACCTCGCAAACCACTTTCGAAATCATTTGATGTACTTGTGGAAATGAATAAATACCAAAAAGCTCTTCAACTTTTACTGAGCCCTTTTTTGCAATTTTAGATAAGTCATTTCTGGCTAAATCTACAATCATTACATTTTCGGTTTGGTCTTTCTCACTGTTCTTTAGTTTATCGATTAAAATCAAATCTTCTTTTGCATCTGAACTTCTAGAAATTGTTCCTTTTATAGGTTCAGTGATTACCCTATTACCTTCTCTTTTCAAAAAACGCTCAGGGCTGGCGCAAAGTGTGTAAAATTCTTTGAACCGGATAAACGCTGCAAAAGGGGTAGGAGAGGACTTTACCAATCGCTGATAAGCTGAAAATGGGTTAATGCTGCCCTTTGCATGAAATTGTTGGCAGAAATTAGCCTCGTAGATATCACCTCGTTGAATGTGGACTTTGACTTGTTCAATTTTTTTGAGGTACTCTTCTTTCGAAAGTGAAGGATGAAACTCGATACTTTCTTTTGGTTTTAAAGGCTCACTTATTTTGCTCCAAACAGTAGCTATTAATTTTTGGATTTTTTCTTTAGACATTAATTTGAAGAGCATTTAATTCTCAAAGGAATCAATATTTTTGTACGTCTCCGATCTCTCAAGCTATTTCTTAAAGACCTTATTCTTGATAGTCTTTTGTTCTTTGGCACTAAGCAAGTCTCTCAAGTCATGCCTTTATTTGGTGGGGGCGCTTTCATCGTGATTTCTCTTCTAAATGATTTCTGGCACTTTAAGATTTGTTGATTGGATTCGGCTGAGTGATTCGTTCTTGTAGAGCTTGACTGACTGTCGAAGGAACTTTCTGTAGTCTTGGTTTTACCGAAGGAACTTGTCTTTATCTTTTATCAATTGCAAATGGTTTCCTTTTTTGCTGCTTTTATTATGGTTTTAGTTCTCAAAGTCTTAGTCTGAAAAGTATTTTGGCATCTCATTGCTTTGCATTTTCTGAAGAACAGGGTACTTTTTGTTCATATTCGAAACA
>ERZ651776.2182-NODE-2182-length-21782-cov-4.280120_pt1 | contig 21782 bp, 11 predicted proteins | sample MGYA00514761_ERZ651776 | MGnify/ENA metagenome assembly ERZ651776 | reverse complement strand
ATTTTCGAACTGCTTCTTAAGGTAGGACAAGTAGCGGTCGTCAAAGACTCCTTTAGGCGGCCAGGACGTTCTCGTTATTGTCACCTCTAAGGAACCAACGTTATCGTAGTAGAGACCGTCCGCATCATTGGCGAAGCAGACAAGCTCACCTGTCTGTTTCAGGTTGGCATTGGCTGTAAAGCTGTGATGGTCGTTCACTGCAAACAGATACTCGACAAATTCCTGTTCCACAAGTGGCATCCATCTCTCGTTGAATGCCGTCTCTTGATACAGGGTGGTAAAATCCCCGACGCCGCATATCAATGACATCCAATTGCTCGCCTCAAAGCGTTTCTTGTTCCGCAGGTAGCTGCGACACTCTCCCAAAGCAATGTTGCACTTTTTGACAACATCATAATGAGTCTCGTACCCCTTTGCGTCGACCATAATTTTACCATCACTATCACCCCAAGTCTGCGACCCGACGACCTCGATAGTGTAGCTCTCCCCCACCTGGATCGCAAAGTTACTGGGGTTCCATCGCTGCGTTGCATTGACACTAAAAGTCACATTGGGCTTCGGACAGCTTGCCCCGTTGCTATCACAGGTTGGCTTGGTTCCATTTAACCAACCGAGTTCGCTTAGAAGCGAGTATTCCGCAAAGAGCCGCGCGAATTCCCCCGAGCCCGAGGGCGCTACCCCCTGAGCATCTCGATTCTCAGAAGTTGTCAAAGCATGATCCTTCCGAAAGTCAGGAACAACAAGCCCCTGCCGCTTGTACACTGGAAAACTCGGCGACGTATCCGATAACGGCGAAATACTGCTCACACCGTCTGATTTTCTGTTTGAGTCCACTGAAAAGGGAAGGATAGGAAGGCCTCGGGGGTCATTGTCGTGACCCGGCATTTCTATTTTGTTAGTGTGGGGGTTTGGAACTGGGCTGCTGGACGACATGATCAGAACTAAAAATGCCACGAAAAAAGTCTTCGTAGTGGAGAGCATCTCCCACTTTTCTGCGCTTATTATACCAATTCGGGATGTGTTGTTGAGTTCAGTTGGTGTTGACCTGTGGAGAAAAAGGAAACCTTTAGCGAATTTTCTCCTTATATGCCGATCTTTTTTCCTCAATAGAATCCGGAGAGCAACTTTTTTAAATGCTAAAACCTCTGGAGGGGTGATAAGAAATTTAGCAATCCTGTGGAAATGGTTTGCCAAATTTCTCCTGTATTAAAACGACGATTTCAGACTTTTCCTAGTGATACTCTCGTTTCTTCAGAAAAAAACCCGCGAAACACGATGGTTGAGACACACACATTGCAGAAATTGCAGTCGAGGACGGTCAAAGATATTAAGGGCATCCTCAGCGGCCAGTTTTTGATGAAAAACGCGGATATGAAAGGCCTGCTGAAGGCGGGTCTCATTGATTTGGTGCTAAGGAAGCAGAGTGAGCGTGATCGAGGCGTCGATACTGCACAATCGAAGCGGAAGACGATGTGAGTTTGCTGGCAGAACTGACTGAACTGACTGAAATCTTGTTTGTGGTGAATTCGCCTCTTCGTCCTGGCCGCGCTTTGCGATTGAATTCTCAACAGCAGCATTTGCGCCTGCGTTTCCGTGTTCATTTTTGTCTGCTTTGAACCTTCTGAACCCTCTTCTTACCCACCCAATTCACACAACATTTTTGTCACACACATACAATCGAATCAAATGTCACCCTGTAATATATCCCAGCTCATCACCTTCCTCAAGCGCGAAAGTTCCCACCGAAAAAACGAGCCTCGACAAACTATTTGACAAGTACTCCTGTGACCCGTCTTCTTCTTGTATGGGCATGGAGGGGCTGTCTGCGTTGGCTGACGACTTGAACATGGACGAGACTGACTTGAGGGTCATGGTCTTGGCTTGGAAAATGGGCGCAGGGTCGAGCAAAGGAAGCACCCCTGGAACAATTACTCGGAAGGAATTTGTGGAAGGCCTTAGCAGTAATGGCATGAAGAACTTGGGTGATATTAAGAAGCATATTCCTTCTCTGGATCCAGGCTTTCTTTTGCCAACCCAGTTCATGAGCTTCTATACATTTTTCTTCAAATTCAACTTGGAGGGGACTCACAAGACTCTGGAGAACGAGTTTGCTCGGGATTGTCTTAGCTGTGTTCTGTCTGGCCGCAGAAATGAGCACCTCGAACAGTTCACAAAGTTTCTTGCCAGCTCAGATGGCATGTCCCGCTTCGAGAGGATTACCTTGGATCAGTGGACATCATTCCTTTCCTTCTCGCTAATCAACCCTCGGTCTTGCTTTGGCTACGACGAAATCGAAGCGAACTGCGCTTGGCCAGTCCTCATTGACGAATACGTGGACTGGGTAATCTCAGAAACAGGAAAGGCGAATTGAATTTTTGCGAGGTTTATTAACCCGTTGAAGATTTAAGTAGTGCGAAGGCTGCAGATACTATTGCAACTATTGATACCCCTCCAGTATCACGATAATTTTACCGATAAGTTTGCACAGAGAAATCCTGGTCAAAACTTTAAAAAATATTACCTCCTACCTTGTGGGACCCCTCCCAAAACTTTCTCTTACTTGGTTTTTTCGCTCCCGCACCATCTCATCGCGTTCTTGTTCTCTCTCATCGGCACGTTTGCGGTCATGTGACGGTCTGATCCTACGTTCCCTGCCCTCCATTAGAACCCTCATCATGCTACTCTTCCTCCGTCTCAATTTTTCGATTGTAACTTTTTGCTCGTTGCCACCTTCAAGTTCTTCTTCCCCTCCTGGTACTAGATCGGCCGGGATACTGGCTATAAACTTGTCGGTAAACCACTCTTTCTTCTCCGCGTGCCAGCTATCCCAGCTGCCCTCGAGCCAGAGTTTAATACTTTCCTCTTTCACGCCCCACAGTTTTCTGTGAACCGTGAAGATGACTTGCTTGACTGAATCATCATCAGAGTTGAATGCTTCGCAAATAAGGTCAGAGGTGGTGTCAGTGCTGTAAAATGTTTTTCTGTACCTCTTGTCACAGAAAAGCAGTAAAAGGGCAAACGAGATACTCCAGACTAAAGTGAGAACGGAGGCCATCAAAAATAAATCCCCCCCTCCCAGAGCTATGGAGATTTCTTCTTCCCCCAATTCTCTTTTACCATTGTGAAAATAAATTGCAACGAAGATGCTTGCCATGGTCATGATCTGGTTCAAAAGCCAGTAAGTTCCGCCCATTTCCCTTGGCTCACGCAGGTGAATCATGCCGGTGAAATCCCCCACTACTTTGACAATAAGCCTGTCCAGAATTGACACGATCCAGCTGACAACGTTGTTATCGATGGGAAGCCAATACCGAAGGTCCCCTCTGATAATCTTGAGCAGGAAGAATAGACCTATATCGATGGTTATGTACCCAGTGACAATACCCAACCCGACATCATGAAGTATCGCCAAGGCGAAGCACTTGCCGATGACCTGGCAAAAGCTCATAAGGATCATACTTGAGCGCACAACGTTGAAGCCTACGCTGCTCGTTGGCACAAAGCCATAAAAGTCAGCAAACAAGAACCTTTGAGTGGGGTCTATGTCCTTCAAGTACGTTAGGTAAGCGGTGCTGTAGGCCGTAACGGCCGCACTGCATAACAGACTGCCAAACAAAATCTTGTCACTAAATATGCCATCACTCTCCAGCAAGGCAGTCACTTGAATTAAGGTGCAGGGAATCGCCTCGGCGAAGACCTCTGTCGTCCTGAACATGACTAGCTCCTGTAGACTGTCGATGAGCTCGTGGCCCTTCATCTTTGCGTTGGTGAGCACTCGAAACTCATTGACGGCAGGTTTCAGCAGGAATAAGGTTAACAGAACCTAAACCACGGGAATGGGAGAAAAAAAAAAGGAAGTACAGTATCAGAGGTGACAGTTGGCGATAAACGGCAGCGGTGGTAATAAGAGATGTGAAAAGAGGTGGTTCGGTTAGAAGAAAGCGGGTCCAAATCCTGCTTGCAGTGGGTGCTCGCTGCTCGACAAGAAATCTGTCATTCACTGCGCTCGCTCTCACCTCTTTCAAAAGCAACCGGCTGTTGTTTGAATGTGCCATGATCACCACCAATATCTGAATAACAAAAGTCAACAACAAGAAGCCACACATAAAGTAAGCAAAATTGTCCAGATTCTCGCCAAAATAGTAAAGGATCGTGTACACATCCGTCCCGAAATCCATCATGCTCCCAGCGCTGGCGCTCCCCGCAAATATTATCTTGTCCCAAGTCACCCTAGAGAGTTTTTCATGCGCAATGTGCTTTACCATAGGTACGAAAAAAGAATACTTTTCCGAAAATTCGACAAGGGCAGGGTAGAATTGTATCCAATCGTAGACGGCACCTTCCTCATTCGCGCTGGTGGTTAGAAAGCTCTCGAACGAAGTTCCGAGTTTTACTCCGTCTCCCCGCGACAAGCATATTAAGGAGAAACCATCTCGTTTGCTCTTCTGATCCGTGTGTAAGACGGCCTTCAACAACGTTTTGAGGCTATTTCCGTCTCCTCCGAGAATTATACACTCAATCATTGGCTTGAAGAAAGGATAGATTTTTTCGATCTCCTTCAGGCTCACGTAATTTTCAAAGGCGTATTGTATAAGTTCCTTTACGTCGCTGGGACGCCATCCCAACCGCTTGACTTTCCCCATGAGCAGATGAGCAATGATTTGACCATCTTTTTCGTCATAGTCCGCAAACTTTCTGTGCCGCATTTGGAAGATGCTCTGTGCTTTGGCGACCAACCTAAAGTTCGTTGTGTGGTGCAACAGCCGACGGAAATCCCGAATCTTGAAGGTATCGGAAAGAGGAAAAATAGAAGACACCACACAGTCATCCCGCGAGGTCGCAATAATTGTCGTTGCAGACTCTTGCGCGTAAGATGCCATGCTCCTTTCTCGGTTCTTGTTGACTAATTTCCACAATCTATTCCTCTTTGTAAACTCCCTGCCACTGTATGATGATATTCGGCCGGATTGGCTCTTGTACCCGCTCAAATGGCTCATAATAGCTGAATCCATATGTTTGCTGCTGCTCACACTCTTCCCGAAAGATTGCCTCCGCATCCCAGTCACCCTGTTCTTCATACTCTTAATGGACGAGTCGGAGGGGGACTGCACGCTTTTGCCGAAACTACGACGCACAGAGGCTTCTCTTCCGGCCCGCCTCGAAGAATTCGGTACATCGCTTTTTCCAGTAAACGTACGACGTGATGTCGGTAGTACCTTTCTGCTCTTTGGTTTTGCTTTTACATCAACAAACAGGCTCCCTCTCCGATTAGCTCTAGAAAAAGGGTTGTGGAGAACTCTGGCGGCGCGCTCAAATACGAGGTAAGGTTGCTCATCATCGGCATCGAATTCGTCTGGATCTTCGGCAGTTGGAAAGGCGGTCTCTGGCGTGAATTCAAAATCGTTATCTTCACCGTCATCGTCATCGTCGTCACAGTCACGATCCTTGACAATTGCTGGATGTGCAGTGACGAGGTAGCTGTTCAAAGGCTTCCCATGAGCACCAGATAGTCTTGATCTCTCTCTTTCAATACCGCCTCGAGAGACACCGCTTCGCCCACCGCTTCGCTCCCGTAAGTCCCTAGTATTTATCTCACCCCACACAATACGGCTAAATGACTTTTTGGACCGTTTCATGCCTCCTCCGATAATATTTCCATTGGTCTCGATGATGGTGGTGAAAAGCCCCTGGTCGAGAACCTCTAGTTTTGCAACATCTTTGACCACTCGGCGCTTTGGAATGTCGGTATCATTGAAAAGGTTCGCCTCAACTTCCAAGAAAAAAGCAAGAACTTCTTCAGCAGGGGCCCGAACAAGAGCGTCGACCTCTATCCACACTTTCCCCTCGCCATTGAACTTTGCCTTTGCAAAAACCTGGGCATCGAAGTCGGTCAATTCAAACTTGCCATTCATCTGGCTGATGGAATCCTTGATTTTATGATAGCCTCTAAAATAGCTGATGCCGTTTTCTATGTCCATCTTCTCACGGCTATTCGGAGTTGTTCTCGCAAGTGTGTCACGGCAATGCTGCATCCTCGCTTTTCTCTGGTCAGCATCGATGACGTGATCTCTATCGAATTTCTCTCTCATGATACCAATGGTCCCCATGATAGTACTCTCGAATTTAGTCGACATAGGAAGAGCGGAATTTAGATCCGCTTGAAGATATAGGGTAACCAAGGATCGCTCAACACTTGTGTAGCTGCTCTTTGGGAATTGCTTGACGTGCAGCAGCATTCTACTGTTAACTCGCACGTGCTTCTTATCCACTGTCATGCCCTCGCAGCTTTCGACGTCGCCATAGGCGACTACATACCCCTCGTCATTATCAAGTTTCTTCATGACGCGGCGGAAAACAAAGTCACGGGGGCGGTGAAGATTCTTGTACCTCTGAATGAGGTGGAAAATTTCGCTGAACCTTCCCGTCTTCTTGACCTTGACTTCCCTCAAACAATCATACTGGCTCCACACAGCTCTATTCTTATCCCCAAATTTGAGATACTCGAATGCGACACAATTTTCTGCAGTAGTATCGACGATAGCGACCGTCTTGAGCGTCTCGTACTGATCGTCAACGAACGCGTAATACTGCTTAATTTTATTGTCCGGCTGTTTCAATTGAGTGTAAAGCGATGGTTCGATGTTGTAAACGAGCGCACCCGAAACCTCATTGAATACATCCATATCGTCTCCACCATAGGTTTTGGATACTTGATTAGATATTTGCCTGGGAATCGACTGCATCAAAGCTGACGATGATTTGGGTGACATGCTTGGATCAGGTTTGGGGCCGCCCATCACTCGATTAATCAGTTTGTTACGCTCTCGAGTGTCATAACCATCACTGTCAAGAAAGAAATTTGTGACATTACGGACTATACTCACTGCTTTACCCCTCAAAATTTCGTTCATGAATTTGAATGGGACTTTCCCCCTTAAATTGATCTTCTGGATCCACAACAGGTTGCAAGAATTGCCAGCGTCCTCCCCCGGCGTGACGAGGCAGTAGCCCACGCTAAACGCTCGAACTATACCATTGCGAGATGCTTCACTCGCCAATTGTGACGGCAATGAAACAAAGGAAGATGAGGGTTCCCACGCCATTACGAGGGAGCCATCAGATTGGGGAAGGAACACGCTCCGGACGACAAACTTTCTTGTCTCTACTGGCCATGGAAATCGTTTGACCTTAACTACAGTCTGCTCGTTAAAGTACGACGACGACAATACCTCTTGGTGGCTATTGCCCAGATCCGCAACCAGATCCAACCTCTCGTTGCTGCAAAAGTCCCAAATCCAAGCCATACACATTTCCGCAGAAGTATCCACTTTGCTCTGAGCCTTTAACCAAACAGCGCTTTCTTCAACTTCAGTCTTTGCGAAAAAATTTACAAAGGGTTCTTTTTTCTCAATTCTTTCGAAAGGATTGTTCGCTACATTCTGGGCGCGGAGCTTCTGCTTGATTGTGTGCAAGGTGCTATCAACAAATTTCGTGTGATTTTCAGTCGGTTTCAGGAGGGGAATCCTGCGAATAAATTCCTCCCTAATCTCCGCGTCCACAACTTCACCGTTTCGTTCAAAATATTCCTTGACCTGATCCACAATAGCAAGGGATTTCGCAGTTTGTGCGGATAGCATATGGTCTATGACATTTCCAGATTTTACTTGTTGTTGCTGAACCAGAGTCAATTCGCAAACGTTAGGGGAAATAGCGTGGATCACAAAAATCCCCTTTGTATCCCCCCGCACCACACTTGATGTAGTTTTTAGTTGGCGGGAGTTGTTTGTTCTTCGCGAAATGGAATCTCGGTCTTTCTTACTAGACATACTGACAGTGGTTGTGCGCGAACTTTTTTTGATGATTCCGGCAGTGTTGGCAGGGGCGCCAGCATTGTCGTCGTCGTCGTCGTCGTCGTCGTCGTCGTCGTCGTCGTCGTCATCGCCACCGCAGTTGTCGTCGTCGACATCACTCCCTTTGACAGCGTTTTTGTCAGGGAAGGTAATCGCCCTCTTGAAAACTGATGATAGGGGCGAGAGGGACGTAGTAGTAGTACCCGTCCTAGAGCGACTTTTGGTGCCGCTCAAATCGTCGCCAACAGAACCACTTGCACTCACGTCGATTGGACCCCGCATCGCATGAGTCACTTTTCTAAAAGTTTTTGAAAAAATTGTTCCAGTACCTCGGGAGGTCGCATTTTCGTACTCCTCATCGCGCTCATCTCCCTCGCCATAATCAACAGTGCTTAAGACCGAGGCAATAGCCTCGTCCTCGTCCGTGAGGTCTAGATGGCAGAGGGGATTGGACATGATTAATTCTGCAGCAAGGGAAGGATCATTTTCTGGGTCGAGGTCGTCATTCTTCATGAGGGTATTTTCGGAGGAGCTTCCCATTTCCATTTCAGGGATAGTAGGCACCTTTGTGCTCCTACCTGCTGATGCCCAAGACGTTCGCCCACTCGTGTCTACACCATTCAATGGCCCCAAAAGGCAATTTTCAAATGCATAGACGGCGATTTTCTCATCACACTTGCCCCAATCAGACTGCTGCGTATTATAACTCCAAACACCCCTGTTGACGAACTCCCTATTGCTCAAGCCGCTAATCATCTTGATATGATGGCGAGTAATATGTGTGTGGCTTTTGCCTACATAACGGACAGCTCGGAGTAGCTCCCCTTCCTTTTTCCGGTGGAATTCCATTCTGTTGTTGCTGTCAAAGAGCCATAACCAAGCGAGAACCTCATCAGCCGAGGCGTGGACCGTCGCAATGCACTTCCCCCACGCACTTGACTCTCCAGCCTTGTGCTTTGAGAATTTTTGCGTAAAATGTTTTTTGGTTCCCTCCATCTGGTCCAACCGAACCCATTTCCCAAAATTACGCCTTGAGCTATCCATCCCCATGGTCGTCTCCCGCCGCTCTATCCGCCCCCCCATGTTCATCATACTCGCATAATCCAGACTCAATTTGATGAGCGTGGATTCTTCACTGGTAAGGTCAGGCGCATCGCTGATATTGTCCATAAACATCACACGCTCAGCTTTGTCGAGGTATTCTTTCCGATCAAAGTGCCGGAAGCAATCCTCAACGCGTCGGAGGATTATCAGTAGGTTGGAAGACAAAAGCTTTGTGGGTATATTGCCCTTCAAAGAGAGAGAAACACACCAAGTGACCTTGCAACACTCTCTGGACATTCGCTCTAGGAGCAAAATTCCCTTCATCTCCCCTCGCTTGCAATTGTCCAGGGTGGTCGGACGAAATGACTTCTTTAATTCTGATTCCTCCACAGAGGCAATCGCAACACATGTTACATCCTCGCTCACATCCTTGGCAATCATCCTATAGAGAAAATCTCGAGGTGAGATCGGGTAGGCATAGCTTCTCACATCGTAGATGACAAAATTATAGGGTTTTGTCCTCTCCACCACTTTCAGGGGATACTTGGGGGAGAGGGGAGAGGACTTCTTGTGCAAAGACTGGTTCAGCGGGGACTCAAGATCGGCAAACCAGGGAAATATACGTTCCGGCGGGGCATGAATCGTTGCCGAACACTTCCCCCATAAACCCTGCTTACCAAATCCCCGCCTAGTCCACTGTTGCAATTGTGTCGAAAGAGGGTTGAATTAGTTAGACAGTAAGTCAGAAAAAAACGTGAGCGATTATTAATTGGAGTGAGTGTTTCACCTACCTTAGGGAAACGTATATTCTCCCCCCAATCTCGCCACTCTGAACTGTAAGGATCGGCATCAAAGAACACGCGCTGGACAAACTGCTGCTCAATAATGCTGTGGGCGCGCACTGTTGTAGAAGAGAACATCACAGGAGGAGAAAAGGTTAACGTGCTAATAAGACAAAAACTACGATCATGAGTCTCTCAGATGTTTTATATTTAATAACCTTACTGCAAGGAGGTGCCTTTTTATACACTCAACTCTCTCATCAGCTAGCTGACTCAAGCTCAGACAAGCGGTCGGTCGGTCAAACTGAGGTCTGAGGTCTGAGGTCGGTGGTCTTGGAAGAACTTACTTAAGAAGAATGGGTTGGGACAGCAAAGCAAAGCGGCTAAGGAAAATTGGAGTACATAAATTCTCTTCGAATAAGGGAAGTCGGATGAAAAAAATGAGGGGGCAATGGGATAAATTGTATTATTCTCTTTGAAGGGAAGTCGGATGAAGAAATGAGGAGGGGGGCAAATGGGAAAATAATAGAACGAATAAAACATTCCAGCGGCGTGACAATGATGAACGTTGACAATGTGAGAGAGCGTTCTCGAAAAGTTCATATTTTAAAATCGTTATTCCTCGACGAGACCAGTTCCGTTCCAACCCGATTTTCTTTGGCGAGCCTTTCGCTCTCTCTTCTGTCGTGGTCCATCTCTTCTAGCTCTTGCTCAACCTCCTTCTCATTGTTGAGTTGTGCCGTTCTCATCATGTCCGTAATATCGTCGCCATACTTTGTCTTCGGCTGTAGATCCATATGACTGTAGCTTGGCCTATCCTCGCTTATGCTTCCGATGCCAGCACTCCTGCCGCTACTGCTGGCAATACTGTCTCTTCCACTTCCCTCGCTGCCATTGATGTCATAATTTACGCTTCCGATAGACTTGCTTCGCTCACTTAAGCTCCTAGTTTTTGCCTCAGGTACCACGAAACTCTTCAAATCCTGGCTAGTTGGCCTACTCGAGTTGCCATCCAACGATTTCCTTGCATCGCTGGCCTTCCGGGCCATTTCTCCAACCTTAGGCGGTGGACTAAAGACGATTGACTTTATGGGTAAGTCATCCAGGTTAACAGTTGACATGATTTCGTCGTTTTCGTTTTCGTTGCCATTTCCACTTTCTACTGGCACTGGCGGTGCGGCAGCAGGGGGAGGGGCGCTTGGTCCCCTGACACGTGCAATCTGCGTTGGTTCTCGTCCCCCCTCACTATCACCCGTATTAACATCACCCAAGCCATCTTCTCCAAGAATATTCTCCAACTTATCTTGGTGAACACCTAAAATATTGTCGGCATGGCATTTCCATTGCCCCATCACTAGCTCCAAAACGACCTTAAAGAGATTTTCAATTGTGTTCACCCTGACACTGTTCTCCATTTCTTCGAAAATGTTGCCGACTTCGCTAGTCCTCGCGGCAAGCGATGACCTCGCTGCTTCGAGCTTCCCTAAATTGCCCTCAAGCTTCCCCTTGAGTTCCACTCCCTTGTTAATAATCTTTTGGTTTCCAGGGTCAGCATCAGCATCCATCTTATTGCTTTCAACTGCGCGTTTCAAAGCATCGACTTTCGTGCTGTAGTGCTGGTAGTCAAGAAGAAGAGCACCCCTGGCAACGGCTTTTTTCTCGCAGGAAATGAAAGTGGGCCCAAACTCCTTCAGGGGAATGACTACTAGATCTTCAATTCGTGTTGCAAATGTATTCCGAGAGTGGGCGACATTACCGCTGAAAATTCCAAAATGCTCCTTCATCGCATTGACCCCCTCCAACATCTTCGCAGGGGAACTCACAATATTTTGTGACGTGTCATCTCCGTAAAAATCTGAGATGTCACTGAAACTCTGAGCTACATTCATTTGTGCGTCCAGCAGATGTAACAAGTGGGGAAGAAAGTTGGTAAGCGTTTGACAAATGTAATCAATGTCCTAGAGTACAGGGACCAAGCGACAATAATGAAAGTGACAGAGGTTGTCGTTGTGTTAGTCGTTACGCAATAGTATCAGGTCGCAAATTGCAATGCCAAGTTCGCACCTTCTTCAAAAGCTTGAATTGCTTCAGTTTCTCCAAAAAAATACTATCTTCATTCACCGTCCCGCTTCTTTCCTCTCTACATCCCTCAACCCCTGTGCTCTTAACGCTCGCCGGACCCCCACCCTCTTTCTTCGAGCCTAGGTGCTTTTTCATATGAGAAAGACTCTGTCCAATTTCGCTGGACCGTTTTGAGAGCCCCTTGGCAAATTTTGTCACCCCACTCGATGACCTCCGTTTGTGCTCGGCAATGGCCTCGGGGATGACACGATCATTCCCACGGCTCGTCCCATTGATGTCATACTGGTATCCGTCCAAAGTGCTGAACCCCCTTTCGAGCTTGCGCCAGAAACCGCCCAAGTTAAGAAGGAACAATTCCAGCCCGACAGTGCTGAACTTGACTCGATTCTCCTCAAACGACCGAGCCATCTCTCCAAACGCATCTACCGCTGACTGCAACTCCCGGCTACAGCTTTCAAGCTTCTCATGGTTTCTAATCTTGCGTTCTTGAGCCATTTCATTGGCTTTGGATAACTTAGCATTGTTTGGGTCAACCTGGAGCTCCCCCATTGTTTTCTCTGCCTCGATGCTCACCGCCTCAACCTTTTTCTCGTAGTGGTCTACATCGAGCTGCAGCCTACTCACACTTTTATACGCCGCCTTAACTTCCGGCAACTTTCCTAGTTCTACATTCAACTCAACAGCCGCGGCTGCGTGCTCTCCCGTACACAATTTGGGAACAACATCACTCAGCAGACTTTCACAAACTACCCGAACCTTCATCGCCTTGACCGTCTGCTCTCTTTCACCTGCGCATAACTCGTGCTCTCCGAGCGCCTCGAAAGAACACAATATCTTCACTAAATCATTTAGAACAGAAAGGTGACATACGTCCAATGTTTGAAGACGAGAAAGTAAAGTCTTGTACTGCTTGCAGACCATTCCAATTGCCTTATACTGACCTTTAAAGTCAGTGGACGAATGATCGGGTGTTTCCATGCCCGGAGGTGGGGGGAGGGATTGAGTCACAGAGGACGGGTCAGAGGATTGGGGGGCAAAAGGGACAGGGGGATCAGACAAAGTTGACTTGCGGGAAGGCATTGACCCATGGGACAATAAGAAATTAATTTTTTTCATCGCTGCACCACTGAAAAAGCGAGGAAAATATACTACTCTTAAATGTAAGTACTCGTTCAGGGTGTTTTTTAGAGACCATTCACAAAAAACCAAAGCAAAAAAAAGAAAACTGAAAAAGAAGAAATCCCCCGGCACACCGTCCCCCTCGCCTTCTTCCCCGCCTACTCCATCTCCATCTCCATCTTCGTTTTCATTTTCTTTCCTTTTTCTCCCCCCACCTCCCCCTCATAATGGCGTCTTCAGCGTATGCAATCCTTCAACGTCGTGCCATTCAATGCAGCTTTAGCTCTGTGTTCCACATTTCGAAAACTGGAGCGCCCACCTCTCAAGCAAAGACATTTGAGAACATATTTCTGGTTGGAGTTGGTGTTCCCCTTGTGGGGATGGGAGTGCTTGGTTATATAAAGTTCTTCGGTTTTGCTGTTTGAAGCGACAATTCGATGACGCCAATGCTCGCTTCTGACCGCTCCGCGCTCGCAGCTTCTGCCACGGATGGATGAAATGCAAGAAATTCTCTGCCTCATGCATAATGCACAATTTAGCAAGGAAGGGGGCAAAAGGTGCGAGAAGAAGAAGAAACTTAAGCAATGCAGATAAAAAATTGGAGTAATTTTGATGCGGTGCTGGTAAAAATACTCGCATTCCCCCCTTTGTCATTAACAGCACTGCTGCCCCCTCAATTCCGCTTCCCCAAATATTCATCGAAAGTCTTGAACTCATTCTCCTTCAGCATTTCTTCAGTGCCCAGAAGTGCGGGCCTTACATATCCCTCTGTCCTCTCTAGGAAGCCAACCTTATCAAACACATCGACCTGGACCAGGTCATCCCTGAGTTCGACAGCCCTGTCGAGGAGTTTCTTTTCGAGTTCGGTCGCTTCCCTGCCCTCCGCGCGAATCTCCTTCGCGACCTTGTCAGCCTCGTATAGCTCCGGCATTGATCGGACTAGATCAGAGAGCTGGTGCTTCCCATCTTTTGGATCGTTAATGTACACTCCTTCAAGATACATTTTCCACAATTCAGTAGGTTTAGTGAATTGATTTGCGACGATTTTGGTAAGAGAATCAGAAGGCAATCTATAGTTGGCCGAGAAGGAGCCGAGAGGAAAGCAACACGCTCCCATCACAGTACCAGCGAAGCCGCCAAGTGGCCCAGGGAAATTCCTCCTGGCCTCACGCAGTGCCTCCTGTGCTTCCACTTCTAAACGAAGCATTGCATGTTCAGTAACAGCTTCCAACCCTTTAACACCTTTCCTCATCTCATAATGGTGCAACGTGGCGTATCCGAGAAATATCGCACCCATGCAATCCGCAAGGCGTCCCATGAGCAACTCCTCAAATTTCAGCTTCCCGCCAAGAGTGAAACAAAGGTCGGCCGTGATGGCAAAATTCGCACTCAATCGCAGTAGCTGATCCTCGTGATAACGGACCATTTTATATCCATCAGTGTATGCGTCATCCGCCCTCGCTCTCGACTCGACACTCGACCGGATCCCCCTGGTAATGCTGTCGAAAACATTCGTGAAGCCGTGCCCGATGACCTTCTTAAGCTGTGTGCCAAAGACCTTCTGGGCGCCCGGATCGTCGGATTGGAGACTCTCGATTAACTCCAACATGTGAGGGTGACAACGAGTCAGACCCTGTCCGATAATCTGGAAACTTCTCGTCATTACATTCGCACCTTCGACGGTGATAGCAACAGGCAGTGAGAGATATCCAGATGACATGTAGTTACGAGGACCTCTTGAAATCCCACTGCCAGCGGTAATGTCCATCCCATGCTTGACAATATCCCTTCCGCGATTGGTGCAATTCTGCTTCATGATAGAACTCACCACCATCGGCGCTTCATGGTTATCAACGATAGCATTCATCAAATCCCCGCCAGCAATCACTGCCAACCCATCACTCGCAGCATCGGCCAGCGCTTCCTGAATACCCCCGAACTCCGCGATCGGAACCTTAAACTGTTTCCTAGCCCTACAATACGCCCCGACTACACCCGCCACGGACCTGGCACTGGCGATGCTCGCAGCGGGCAAGCTGACGCCGCGCCCTTCCGCCAGGCATTCCACGAACATGTGCCAGCCGAATCCGCAGCGTTCAACGCCTCCGAGGATATTCTCCATGGGGACCCAGACGTCCGTACCCTCGACAGTGCCGTTCATGAACGCGGCGACGAGTGGGACATGACGCGGTCCCATGTTCAACCCGGGATGGGAGCGCTCTAAGAGGGCGACTGTGAAGCCTTCTGTGGCGTTGGGGATGTCCGCGAGGAGGTTGTCAGGGTCCTTGAGATCGAATCCAATACCCACAACACCAGCGACAGGTGCGAGCGTGATATACCTCTTCTTGAACGTGGTCCTCACCCCAAGTTTACCGTCCCTCTTCTCAACCGTACCAAAACTCCCAATCAAACTCGTTGCGTCACTCCCGCTGTGCACACCCGTCAAGCCAAAGCAAGGAATGAGCGTGCCGTCCGCAAGGCGGGGAAGGAAATATCCCTTCTGATCGTCGGTTCCGTAGCGGACCAGGAGCTCACCAGGGCCGAGGGAATTGGGGACGGCAACCGTCGCATTTGCATCAACGCAGTGAGTCGCTAGCTTCGCCAGGATTGCAGAGACGGCCGCAGTTGAGAAGCCTTTTCCGCCGTATTCCTGGGAGACGGCAGGGGATAAAGAATAATGATGTGTTAACATGGTTGGCTGACATGGAATTGGAACGAATGATCATATCGGATGATCATATCGGATGATCATATCGGATGATCATATCGGATGATCATATCGGATGATCATATCGGATGATAGTATCAAATGGGATTCCCTCACTCACCTTGGGTATCTTAAGAGAAAAGAAGCCTCCCTTTCTCATGTAGTCCCAAGCTTCCTTGGGAAAGTCCTTCCCTTCAATTACCTCATAATCACAGAGCATCTTACAAAGTTTCGGGACTTCATCGTTCATGAAATTAACCTCCTCCTCCGTTAGATACGTGCCGCGTTCCTCATCTATCTTATACGTGTCGATGAGCTTTGCTAGAGAGGGAGAACCGGTGAAGATGTCGCGGTCAAATCCAATTGTGCCAGCTCCAAGTGCGATTTGTTCAGTAGCTGATATCGGGGGCATCACTCCCCTACTCGCCTTGTACAGCAATGACGTCAGGAATGTCCTCTCAGAGCCAACACGGCCACGCGAACCGATACCAGAACCGATACCGAGACATCCTCCCTGATATGAACCCAAACCTGAGCGAATTAATGAAGATGAATGCCTGGACGATCTCAACATGTTAATAAGATGGATTCGATATCTATTCTAGCGGATTCGTTGCTTATAGATATGAAATATACTATTGGAACTCAACAATCACTGAAATCTGCTGCCAGTCCCCTAAACGCAATACAAGTTCCAAATTAATTCATATTACCGTTAACCCATCCGCCATGCTGTCTAGATTGTCCGTGTCCCGGGGTTTTCGTTCGTCATTCCGTCAATGTGCTCTGTCGACGTCAGCCCCAGCTTCTACCCATGTGCCCTCTTGGTCAACGATTGATCCGTCGACAGCTGGCTTGACCTCTCCCATGATTCCCACGATGAATCTTGTTAACGGCGAGTGGACGTCAGCGGCGTCGAGGTCGATGGTCATCCCTGACCCCCTGAGGGCCAGCAAGGAAGGCCTTGCGACCGTACCTCTTGTCCAGAGTGATGAGCTCGGACCTTTCATCAATTCCTTGAAGTCTGTTCCGAAGACCGGTCTTCACAACCCTCTGAAGAATGTGGATCGCTACGTCGCACTCGGAGATATTAGCAGCAAGGCGGGAGATGCTCTTGCCGACCCTGAAATCCAGGATTACTTTGCCAAGTGCATCCAGCGTTGCATGCCGAAGTCCTACGCCCAGTGTCGCGCCGAGGTCGCCGTGACGGCCGCGTTCCTGAAGAACTTTTCGTCGGACAACGTGCGATTCCTCTGCGGGAACGACTTTGGCGTCACGGGTGACTATGATGGTCAGGTCAGCAGAGGATACCGGTGGCCTTATGGGCCTGTTTGCATCATTGCGCCGTTTAATTTTCCCCTCGAGATTCCCGTCCTTCAGTTGATGGGGGCTCTTTTCATGGGAAATAAGCCCGTTTTGAAACCGGCGGAGAAGGTATCCTTTGTGATGGAGCAATTCATCCGTCTCCTCGTGGATTGTGGCATGGACCCAAAGGATGTCGACTTGCTCAACTGTGAAGGTCCAGTTGTCGGGGAGTTGATTGAGAAGGGCGGAGTTCGAGTGACTCAGTTTACGGGAAGCTCTCGTGTCGCGGAGCTTTTGAGTGAGCAGACAAGGGGCAAGGTAAAGATCGAGGATGCCGGCTTCGACTGGAAGATCCTTGGCCCCGATGTCGGGGATGTTGACTATGTCGCTTGGCAGTGCGACCAGGATGCATACGCCGCATCTGGCCAAAAATGCTCTGCTCAGAGCATTCTTTTCGCCCACGACAACTGGATGGAAGCCGGAATCGTCGATAAAGTCGGGGATCTAGCGAATAACCGCAAGTTGGACGACCTGACTGTCGGCCCGATTATGACGCACACCACAGCCGACATGAAGCGCCACATTGACGATTTGTTGACTATTCCTGGCGCTAAGATTCTCTGGGGAGGGAAAGAGCTGGACGACCATGATATACCTGACTGCTACGGTGCTATGGAGCCTACAGCCGTGTTTGTTCCCCTCAAGGAGATGATGAAGCCTGAGAATTTTGACCGTGCAACGACTGAGTTCTTCGGTCCTTTCCAGGTTGTTACGAGCTATGCGGACGAAGATATTGACACGGTTCTTGAGGCACTTGAGCGAATGTCCCACCACTTGACTGCTGCCGTTGTCTCGAACGACGTATCTTTCCAGCACAAGGTCCTCGGAAACTCTGTGAATGGAACCACCTACGCTGGCCGACGTGCCAGGACGACCGGAGCACCCCAGAACCACTGGTTTGGTCCTGCTGGAGATCCCCGTGGTTGCGGAATCGGCTCCAAGGAGGCCATCAAAATGGTATGGTCTTGCCACCGTGAGATTGTAAGCGACTCTTTAGTGCCGGAGGGATGGACTCGCCCTCCTCCCACGTGAGACAAACGTGTGAATGAAATAATTAGAGATTGGCGACTGTGATTTGTATTGTTTTGCCAAAATAGAAAATAGCCCCCCCCAAAATATTTTTATCTCCTCTTAAAACAGTTAACGACCGTACGACGCCCCCCCTCCTCCCCCCCCCCCCCATTGTGCCGGCCACAAAAAACTATCAACATATTACATTTCTACGCCCCATGATCATTAAAAATTGATGTTGACTGCCCCGAGAGCCTCTAAAACCCAAAAGGGTATCCATTCCCCATCTTTCTCTGCATCGACAACCACCCGTTTTCCTTTGGCATCCACCTTCACGCCGAGGGGGTAACGAGTTTCGATGAACTTCCTCACAAAACCCTCGAATTTACCCTGACCTGCCAAAACTGCATCGCGCATCCTCCTGACCAAGCTCATCATGTAGGTAATGTTGTGAGCGGTAATGAGCTGGATCGCGAGCGTATGCGATCCTCCCGGCTCCTCGGTTCCGCCCATATACATTTCTCTGAGCCTCTCCCTTGTGTACCCTCCCCTGCACGCATCACAATTACAGCTTTCATCGATGAGTCGTGGCTTGCTCTTCCCGTTTCCGTTCGATTCTTTCTTCTTTAAATTGAGGCAGCCTGGGTCAGTGAGCGCCACACCGAACCTCGCCGTCCGCGTTGGGTATACGCAGTCGAACATGTCAACTCCAAGCGCTGTGCACACCACTACATCGACGGGATACCCGACGCCCATGAGATACCTCGGTTTCAGTGGTGGTAGGGACTTGCAGCAGTGGTGCACGACCCTCCAAAAAAGGTGCTTGCTCTCTCCTCCGGAGAGCCCCCCGATCGCAAAACCTGGAGAGGTCGCACCCCCGTTCTCGCGCTTGCCGAATTCTTCCAAACAATAGTCACGGAGCCCACCGGGTCTCATGTCCAGGCCTCCCTGGACGATGGGAAAGAGGCTCTGGTCGTGCTTGCGCTGGTGAGCCTGCCGGCACCTATCGATCCAGCGAACGGTCCTCTCTGTTGCCTCCTTCAAGCGAGGGTCGTCGATGGGTGTGAGGGAGCTGCAAACATCGTCAAGGGCCATGATTATATCGGCACCGAGGAGGTTCTGAGATATAATCGAGTCCTCAGGACGGAGGGTGACCTTGCGGTAGTGGTTTGTGACCTTGGTCATGCTGAGAACTGTCTCCTCCTCACCGTTTTCTCCCCCCACTTTCATTTCCACCACTTCAGTCGTCATGCGTGCCCCCAGTTGTCCCGACCCGGGGACCGGAGGCGGAGGAAGTGAATTACTCGTTGGACTGCTTGGTCCGAAACTAGGGGTACCTTCTTGGGCGTTTTTGCTAGTGTCGCTACTGCTACTGACGATGCTGTTACTAGTGCTATTACTGATTGCTCCGCTGTCGACACCTTCTTTAGAGTTAGTGCCTCTAACGCCATTGCTACCTTCTTGACCTTTTAACCCTTCGTCCACGCTTACCACGTTTGCGGCCCTTCCCCTCTCGTTAGCGTAGGGATTCTCAAAGGTCACACCGTTCTCATCAATTGTGCAGAATCCCCCGAGGCTAACCATTTGAAATCCCCCACTGTCAGTGAGCATCCCGCCGTCATACCCCTCAAACTTGTGTAGTCCCCCGAGAGCGCTCACAACCTCAGGAGTCGGGGCATTCAGCAGGTGGTAAGTGTTCGCCAGACAAATTGGCATGTGGGGAGTCGTGCTTCGGGAGGTGCTACCGTCTATCTCCCCGACACCTCTGTGCGGAGCTTTCAAATTTTCACCGAGAGTCTCCAACGTCGTGGTGGCTTTTACCGCGCCCTTCGTGCCAACGGGCATGAAAACGGGAGTAGGAACACCCCAACTCCTGGCGTATTGCCTGGCAGCGAGGGAACTGTTGGTATCATTACTGCCACCGTCACTGCGAGATTTATACCGGGCAGAGGCAAGGTCGTTCACCTGCCGTAAGTGGACAGTACCAGCGCGCGCTTCTCCTCCTCCACCGCCGCTTAACGACGTGGAGGCGTTCAGATGGAACTCCAAGCTCTCACAGCAACCCTCACGGGCCAGACTCTCCTTGCTTTCACCCATAATACCAATCGAGAAGGTCGGAAGCTTGTCTATCGGAGACAAATACTGCTCTAGGGACGTGGGGTGAAAGCCTACTTTCACATTCGCTGTACTTGCGCCCGATTGTGACCAAGACGGAGACCGCCCCTTTTCTACCCCATCAATAGACCTCTTCATGGGTTTTTCTTAAAGGGAGCTGCGCTCCGCCACTCAATTATTGTAGAACCTTGTAGGGCCAAAAAATAACGTCTCGACTTTATTGCAGGACTGATCTGGGCTGATTTATACTTTCCCCGATACTAAAGCTGACAGGCAAACTTTGTGAAGCAATTTGAGTTTTATTCAATCTGATAATCGAGCTGAAGGAGCCTTTTCTTCTTTCCTGAGCCGGCCTCCTTGAAAAAAATTGTGACACAATAAACACACACCACAATCTGTGCATGACGATGATGTACACACTAATAATTATTTTGGTGGCATATCAATTTTCGCTTGGGTTCTCATTCCGGCCACCACTCTACAGCCAATTTCGCCGTGCAAAGTCATCTCTTAAAAACACTGACTCTGGTTCAGACTACGATACCATTTCAAGTGCAAGTGCTGTCCTTTCTCGCGATGAGGGTTTCTTCTTCGACCTAGGTACCGGCGGTCGGACAATAAGGTTCGGATCAGTCGTTACGATGGACATCACGGCCGATGGAGTCGACGATCATGCGATTGAGAAATTTGTCGCCGACCCTCAGAAGGTTGCTAAAAGTGTCTGGGAGGAGGAGAGGATGACTCTTTTGGAATGCAGTGAAGGGGGTGGTGGGGAATCGTTTGTTTATCGGCTAGAGTTAATGCCGCTAGAGTTTGTCAGCAGTATTAAACTGCAGCCGACTGTGGATATGAAAATGTTTTCGAAGCAGTTAAAGAGCAACAAAAAACAGTTCATGATGGAATCAGTATCCTTCTCTCCCAACCTCCACCTATTCGGTTCCGACTTCACGGCGGATTCACTGCAGATCCAGATAAAAGTAGCCGGAGTTCAGAAGTTGTCCCCCATTGCAAACAGCACAATTGTCGGCCGCGTGGGTTTCGAGGTTCTCGGGAACCTTGCGGGACCACTTCGAATCATGCCAAAAACCATTCTCTCTCAGGCGTCAAAGGTTATCTGCAATAAAATTACCACTGAGCTGAGGACCAATTTCCAAACGAATTCACTACGAGAGCTTGCCAGGTATGGAAATAATGATTAGTCTGAGAGTACATAAACCATGCAATTTATAGCGTATATTTTTGCTGGCACCGTTCGTCCGTACAGGGGTTCTATAAAATTATCCTTCCTCCGGACGTCGCACAAACAAGAAATAGAAAAAGTGTCATCCCTCTGTGGTCAAATCAAGTCCAATTTAAATTTATCGCCCTACGCATAGGCATTGTACTATTGTCTCGTTGCTGTTCTGTAGCTTGGGCAACAACGGTATTTTTTGGGCGCGTCTTCAAAATTCATCTGCTGACTTCAACTTCTTCTCTCTCTCGATTTTTTTCTCCCACTTCTCTCTCTCTCAGTGGACGCAAGGTGGGCGAGATTCACTTGAAGGAAAAAAAAACCTCTTTACCTTCTCTTCCTCTCGCCTCCTGCTTCCCAGCTCAAAAGATCCTCGCTCCCTCCTTTCCTTTCCTTTCCTCTCCTTTCCTTTCCTTTCCTCTCCTTTCCTTTCCTTTCCTTTCCTTTCCTTTCCTTTCCTTTCCTTTCCTTTCCTT
>ERZ651776.2181-NODE-2181-length-21785-cov-4.809932_pt1 | contig 21785 bp, 15 predicted proteins | sample MGYA00514761_ERZ651776 | MGnify/ENA metagenome assembly ERZ651776 | reverse complement strand
CGCGACTGCTCCCACCCCGGAACTCCTCCATCACTGACTCGCGCTCCTCCTGCCTCATATCCCCGTGGATGCAAGAAACTGTAAATCCGTTTTCTCTCATCTTTGTACCCAGCCAGTCGACCTTCTTTTTTGAGTTGCAGAAGATCACTGCCTGTGTTATTGTTAGGCTATCGTAGATGTCCACCAGGGTGTCGAACTTCCACTAAAGGGGCAACAAAAGTAAAGCAACAGCGAGAATGTTAGTTAAAAAAAAAATGAAGAGAAACGGAGAGCGTGAAAAGGGCCGAGAAGGGCCTTGGAAACAACACTCACCTCCTCTTTCTCTGTGCCAACATAAAACTGGCGGATTCCCTCCAGTGTAAGTTCGTCCCTCTTCACTAGTACTTTAACTGGTTCATTCATAAATCGTTGAGTCATCTCCATGACAATAGGCGGGAGGGTCGCGGAAACAAGGACTACTTGGGTAGCGGATGGGAGGTAGCGATAAATATCATAGATCTGGTCCTTGAAACCCTTATCCAACATCTCGTCAGCCTCATCGATAATGAGAGCTTTGAGGCTTTTTGTAGAGAGTGACTGACGACGTATCAAGTCAAATACTCGTCCTGGAGTGCCGGATACGACCTGCACGCCGGTGTCCAGGCGCTTGAGATCCTCACCTAGAGACTTACCACCTACACACGCGTGGACACTCGTGCTCATAAAGTCGCCAAGAGCATTGATCACACGGCAAGACTGATCAGCCAATTCACGCGTGGGAGACAATATAAGCACCTGCGTATCCTTGCTCCGCTCATCCACAATCTGCAATGCACTGATCGAGAAGACAGCTGTTTTACCCGTACCAGATTGAGACTGGGCAATGACGTCGCGCCCTTGGATAATTGGCTTGATGGCACGCTGCTGAATCGCGGAAGGTTTCTCATATCCATAAGCGTAAACGCCCTTGAGAAGGAGGGGCTTCAAGCCCATCTCCTCAAATGTACTGTAGGCAGTCAAGGTGCGTGCAAATTTGTCTGATGGCTGTCTTTGTGTGTACCTATTGCCATAGTTGTCGTCGTCGTTGCGGTTCTTATCGCTATGGTTATGGTTATTATTGTTATTGTTATTGTTATAGTTATTGTTCGAGTTACGACCCCCTTCTCTTCGTTTCTTCCCCTTTCTGTTGTTATCATTGTCACCGCGAGAACGTTTCTGCTTTTGTTTTCTTCCTGACAATTCTTCTGATTGTTCTCCACTACTCATTCTCATTTTACCTTCTTCCACTCCTTTGCGGGGGGCATCTAGTGCTGAATCGATAGCATTCATTTTTGATATCAACCTCGAGGGTGGAGAACACACTAGGGAGTTGATGGAAGGAAAGGGAAAGGGGAGAAAAAGTCGAGGGTCTGTGTCTCTAGTTATGAGTATTTCTTCAAGTTTTTTTGAGATCGCAGCCTCTCAGATGTATAAAGACTAGAATTGACCAAAAAAAGGCGATGAAACAAATTATTCACTCACTTAGATTTTTCCTCCACACAAAAACCATCGAAGGGCTCATCAGCGAAGCGAAATATATACGGTACGTTTTCAGCGCTAAATTCTTGCCCACGCGCGATATTATGTTATATCAGTAGCTGTCGTCGCCGATTAATAATAATAAACAGATTCCCTTGGCGTGGTCAGCCTTGGCGTGGGCGGCTTGTCGGGTCGGCGTTTGGGTGTACGTTGCTGTGCTTGTATTGTTTCAATGGGATCAACGTTGCAGCTGGGGCTTTTAGACGGCGTGTTACATACGTGCGCTCGGTATTGACCGCAGCAAGTGTGTGTAGGTCTGGCACAGGCCCCTGTTGGTCTGCCCACTATTTCGCGAACACGGATAGTGAGGCCTCAGGGTCGTCGTATGCTCAACATTTTCGCTGTTTTAATATGCATGTTGGTAGTGAAATTGTCATTCTCTGCCGTAAAGTGGTAGATAGTATCTAGATGTGACCGGAAATGCATAAATAACTGCCTGCCGTGGCAAGTGGTCCTGTCTCGGTGATAACATTTACCTCCCCTCGTACGACATACAACAGAGGCCGCATGTCCGCGTGGTCTAGCGGCATGATACCTCTTTCGGGTAGAGGTGGTCCCGGGTTCGATTCCCGGCGCGGACCGCAGAGCCAGCAGTTGTAGGAGACGAGATGGTTTGATGAGAGACAGGATGGCATTGAACTGATGTCGATGATGATGTAGAGGCGGAAATAAATATACGCACCAGGACACTCGCTAACACCAACACTCATACTGCCTCACCACTTATCCTCCCTACCTTGCAGTGGAGATCGATTTAAAAAAATGGTTGTTGCTAAGAAAACTAAGAAGAATGCTGAGACGACTAACACTCGTCTTAAGCTTGTCATGAAGTCTGGAAAGGCCATCCTTGGATGGCGCTCCACTGTGAAGAGCCTCCGCTCCGGAAAGTGCAAGATGGTCCTCGTCGCTAACAACACTTCCCCTCTTAAGAAGAGTGAGATCAACTACTTGGCTATGTTGGCCAAGACACAGGTCCACCACTACAATGGAACCAACAACGATCTTGGTAATGCTTGCGGAAAGTTCTTCAGTGTTGGTGTCATGGGAATTCTGGATGGAGGAGACAGTGACATTCTGACCGCTACGGGAGAGTAAACAGATAAAGCAGCTGAAAAAAAATTTGCGCTATGTGACCTTTTCCAGGGAGTGGAAAATATATTTTAATGTACTGACTGAGTGTTCCTTTGCCGAGCAAGTGCATTAAATAGTTCTTCCTTTTTCTTTCCTCGTCATTATGTCTCAGATATTTTGTGTAGTCAAGACACATGTAAAAAACGAATCCCCGCGTATTCCTCGCACTCACAAGCAGCCAGAAGTAGCTGACTACTCGGGTTTGACCCTCTTGCACATGGAACAGGCGCAAGGGATTGTTTGGATTTCATGTTATCCTAAACCACCATTCAGAAGCCAACATTTCACCTGCACCCACATCCTAGTACTCCAACAACAATCTACAAAAGCGCACCCTATGTGCACAAGCCACCCCCCCCCCAACCTCTCATCACACATCCATCAACTCCTCTCAGCACTTGTAACAAACCACCCCAACCTTTCCATAAAACACGTACATCAAGTACCTATGCTGAGTGGTGACATCGAACCCGAACCCTTCCCCGATTGCGCAATGCCAAGTCAGTCCGAATTTCTTGTCCAGCTGGTTCTTGATGAGGACAGCGGCAGCCTCATAGTTGGCAGACTGAAGGTACTTGTCCAGGGACATTGTAATTACCTCAATGCACTCCTGCTGCATTTCGTTAGCCATGTCGGTTTGCTGCGATTAGATGTGCGTGTGTGTTAGCGTGTTAGTTCGGGGCGAAGCCGGGGAGAGACCAACAATAGACCAATATCCGGTGGAAGCAACATCCAAACCGAGGGCAACTATCTGAGCACAACAGAGCATCCCATGATCTATCATTTTACGCCAAAGCTGACCCTAAATCGCTATATCCACCCCCACAAGGCACTTTAAACACCACCTAACGAGTCAAGTCATTCCCAACACTCCAAAAACATCCCAACACCCCCCCTCGGCCACTTCCAACAGCTTACTTTTATCACAGGCCTCGACATTAACTTCTCCAGTTCCTTTCCCGTAGGAGGGGGGATATCATCTGCAAGGTGGGACATCTCTTAGCAGGGATTCTAGGTCTTTTCCAAGCAGCTTAAGCTTCTCCCAAAAAAATGTCGATAAATTTTTTTGAATGTTTCTCAGGTCTTCTTTCTCGGGGAATTAGTTAATTCGATACGACTTAGCATCACCCAATCGTCAACAACCGCCTTTAACCCCTCATTTCTCCACCCTTAACGGCGAAAAAATAATCCTTTGCCCCTCCTCTCCCATTCAAAATCTCTTTCCCATATTATCAGTACCTGTCCTCTTCTCTTCCTTAGCCCTGTTGTATTTTCTTATCTCTTCTTATCTTCTTCCCACAAGTTCCATCCCTCCTCCCTCGCCATGCCCCGTGGTCCTTCTGCCGGCCCAATCGTAATAAACTCGGCACACCCATCTCAATCCCGGTTCAAGCATGATTCCTCCTCACAAGACAGTCCCTCAACGGCTGCCTCCCAAGCCCGGGCAACCGCCTCCCTCGCATCTCTCACAGCCCCTCAAGGGCGTCAACCACGCAACGGCTCCCTATCTATATCGGCAAAGACCGCCCTCCTCAAGGAGCAGAGGGAAAAGTTGCTTCAAGAAAAGGAACGAAGAGATAAGGAGCTGAGGGAGACTGACGGGAGAAGGGGACAGGAAAATGGGGCAGGGGGTAGGACAAAGATGAATGGACCCCCCGCTGCCTCCGAGAAGAGCGTCGCCGATACTCTCGCCTGGGTCCGCGCAAAGTCCGCCGAGAGGCGTGGCAGGAAGCTCCTCAACTCTTTGTCAGAAAAGGAGAATGAGGCGACAAACATCCTGCACGACACCAATCTCTCAGTCCTTCCCACTTCCCACCGGTCTGCCGTAGCATCAGCGATACAATCTGGTGACGCCGTGGGAGACTCAATAGCCAGGGGCGTGCAGATCCTCGCTGACGCAGAAAAACACATGAACCTGTTTGAGTCATACGTCAGTGAGATGAAGGGTAAAGTAGTCGTGCCGCCGCCTGCTTCATTAGAGGAAGCGGAAGCAGCGGTGGCGTCACTTTCAAGTCATCGTAAATCCGTCCCCCCTCCTCCCATTTCGAGGGCGAGCGATTCTTACCTTTTTACGGAAGCGGAGAAGAGGTGCGAGGAGGCAAGGAATGAGGCGGAGGAGAAGCTCCAGAAGCAGAGAGATAAAAACCGCAGGAGAAGGAAGGAGAAGGAAAGAGGGGGCGCGGGAGAGGGAGCAGACAGTGCTGACACCGCCAACGGAGACAACGAGGACAAAGACAACAATGGAAATGGTGACAAATATGCCAGCGATACTAAGCCGAGGGTAAAGAGAAATTCTGGCCTTGTTTACCAGAAACTGTCCACCTGTCCAGTGGACGACGCGGGATTACAAGGGCTCCGCGCCCGCCTCGAGGGTATCACCACCCGCGACAAGAATGACAGCGGTGTTCCTACCGAATTCGACACCGAAGTCAAGGATGCAAGTGAGAAAGATGGCAGGAAAGAGGTGGTGACCACGAAGAAGGAAGTATCAGAGAGAGTCGACTCAAACGCAGATATATCCTACTCGGAGTACCACGCCCATGAAAATGAAGACAAAAGAAACCATCTTCTCAAGCCTCTGCCCCAACCCAATTCACCGTCTCCCCCTTCTTCCCCATCTCCTGGTTCTACTAACGCAGTCCGATACGGCAAATCCAATGTAAAAATAGTCTCCGGACGCCGATCTCCCGAAGTTGACGAGGATGAAGTCAAGGCGTACGAATTGATGAAGCAGATCAAGCAAGACAGCCGACTGAGGGCGCTGAGGCAGGGGGAGAAGGGAGCACCACTAAATAAAATTTGCCCTCAAGTTGGTAAAACGCCTTTAAAGGAGGCGAGGGACACTGAGACGGACATTGACATGGAGATACTCATTAGGGAAGGGGCGGAGGCTGAAGCCAGAGCCCGGGAGAAGGAAGAGAGGAGGAGGGGCGGCACCATGCAGAAGAAGATGATGCAGAAGAAGGCTTCCGCCGCCGACAACAACTCTTCCCAAGCTGAGAGCACTAACGTCCTCGCTTCCTTCGACCCCGACTCTTTATCCGGTGTTCGTCTTCATGCACGAGATAAGCAGAGGATGAAGGAGAAAATTGACGAAGAGGAGGCAGAGGCCCAACGGCTCCGGCTGTTCAAGGCAATGCCCCTCCCAGGCGGGGGGTTCGTCCAAAACAATCTCTACGCCAAGACGAAGGCGGCCGAGGGGAAGGATGTCAGGATCAGGGGGCCCGCGGGGAAAAGGAAAGGAAAGAGGCTCGAGGTCCAGAGCGCGGGAAGGACTAGAGGACAGGTCAGGATGGAAGCCAGCGACTTGTTCATGAGGCAGGAACAACTGCAACATCAGCAGCAAGAACAGCACCGGCAGCAACAGCAGCAGCAGCACCATAATCAGGAACAACCAATGCAAACTAGTCTCTCCGAATCAGAGCTGCAGAGAAAGAGGGAGGAGAGGAAGAGGGCAAGGAGGGAGAAAAAGCTGGAGAAGGAGGCTCAAGAGACCATGACACTTCAGCAAGAAATCAATTTGCTCGAGGAGAAGCTCGGGAAGAAGAAGGTGGCCCGGGCCTCGTCGGCGGGTACTGCCATCAATATTTCACCCGTTGACGAGGCCAGGAAACGGATGGCACCCAAGCACAACCCAGAAGACGGGCGACAAAACGAAGACGATGACGGTGCCTTCGACTCGTACCTCGACGCAATCGACGGCAGCGGGAAGCTGCTACTGGGGAAAGGCGGAAGAGGGGACCGCCAAGATGACAACGACGACGATAGCGACACTAGTAGCAGCAACGGGGGGGAAGGCGTTGTGGGAGATGATGAGTTGCTCGCAGCCAGGAGTAAGGGGGCAAAGAGAGAGGTCGTTGAAGTCAAAGAAGAGGAAAATGACAGCGACAGCATCAACAGTAGCGATATCAGCCTCACTGATAGCGACGATGACGACGACGATGATGACGACGACAAAAAGTCTCCCGACGACAGCAACAAACCCGTGAATCTGACTATCTCTACTTCGCTGACGGAAAACGGTGCCAACGCGGGCCCGGGTTCCGCAGTTTATCGTCGTCAGTCAGATTGGATTAAAAAACGTGACATGAAGCGGGCCCACCTCTTGAAAGAAAAGGAGGACAAAAAGATGGAGGGATTCACGGGTCGGCCTCAGATCTCGCATGCCAAGGAAAGCTGGGAGAGAGCCAAAGCGGCCCACAGGTCCGCCGCTCGGAGGGAAAAGGAGGCGGAAGAAGCCCGGGAGCTTGAGAAGCGGGCCAAGGAAGAGGCAGAAGAAAGAAAGAGGTTGAGGGAGCTGGGCGGTCTCAAGGCACAGATTAGGATTAAGAGGAAGATGAGGACCCAAAGCATCGACAAGGAAAAGCAGAAGGCAGCCTTGGAGAAGCTGGCGAAGCCGCGTAATGGTAAGAGCGTCGCACAAGGTTTGGGAATCAAGGACGAGCAAGACCTTGAGGTCTACAGGGCTAAGCAGAAGCTGCGGGAAGCTGGTGGATGCGACGAGGATGAGGTTGACGAGGGTGGTGATGACGGATTCGGTGACATGGACGAGAAGCAGTACATCAAGGTCATGAAGGCGCTAGGATTGGACCCTGGCGTTACCGGGCGGAAAAAGAAGAGCAACAAAGGCACCAAAAGTAGGCCTTCGGACAAGGTCAGGGAGTACGTTCCGCCCAAGGGTAGTGATGTCAGCACGGCTAAAGACGATTCGCTCCTTGGGCTCTATGAAAATGAGACGTCGTCATCATCGCCCCAAAAGAAGGATCCGCCTTCCCCCGCGCGTGCGACTGAGCATAGTCCTATAATGGCGCCGGCTCTCCAGAATGGCAAAAAAAGAGATTGGAGGAAGGCAGACTTTGTCAACGATACATCGGTTATGAGGGAGATTGACGACGTCTTTAAGGAGCTCGAGACAGACAAATGGCAGCCCAAAGAGGGAGAAGACGAGGAAGAAGATGATGCCGACTTTTTTGTTGAAGAGGAAAATGGGGAGGAAGACGACGAAGAAGAGACGGAGGACGTGGAATTCACCGAGGAAGACAAGAAAAGCCTCGAGACAGAGCTATTTCAGCTCGAACAACAGAAGAAGGAGACCCGCAACTGGAGCTTTAGCGGTCACCAGAACCAAGAGGGCATCATGGCTCACGCAAGCAGCGCCCTCGAGGCCGCTGAGTTCGCTCTGGGAGGATTGATGAGCAGGCCTACTACCGGTGCGGAGGGTTTAGGCCCTGGGGAAAGGGATGCCGCCGAGAGCCAGAATGTCGCTGACCTCTTTGACGGCGCCATCGAAGTCGCCGTGGAACCATACGAAAAGTATGAAAGAGGGGAATGCAACTTCTTCGATCGCAGCTCAAGTGCGGAGAAAGGGAGATTCAGGGTTAGGGATGCCAGAAACTTTGCCCCCGAAAGCATGAGGAGAAAAGAGGACCTTGGGAGCGAAGAGAGGGGTGTCATGCTGCTTGTCGGGAAAAGAGGGGGGGAAAACACCCCTGATGTAGCAGAGCAGGCCATCACAATCTTGTTCGATCGCATGGTATTCGACGAAGAGAAGGCAGAGGCGTGGTGGAAAAAAAATCGTCATCGGTTCTTGGGAGGAGGGGAGTGGGATGCAGGAGGCGGAGAGCGAGGGTTTTGACCTTGACATAAATAAATCGAAGAAAATGCCACAAGTAGACAGAACTGAAAATATTTGTTTTTCGGACAATATACTTTTGTGCTCCTACTCCTACTTATAGTCATCGGTAGTTCAAGATTGTGTCGTTATTGTTACCGTCAGTAACAGCACCCTCCCACACAGCGTCAATCTCTTTTCGCAACCTCCTTATCAGCAGCCCATAGCCTGTTTCTGGTAGGATGTGGGGGTCGTGATAAAGAAGCTGCTTATATATCCTCTTGACAGACCCATGACCATCTAGTAGCTCATCGTTGAGATTCAAGAAAAAACATCTCTTGTCAGTATAGCAGGAGGAGCAACATTTTCTCAATGCTCGGTTTATGTTCACAGTGGCCTGCGTGATTGCTTCCTTTGGAATGTTCTCTTGTTTGTCCGCAACCCTGCCAGGCGATAAGTCAGCCCGCTCTAAGATCGGAGGGACAACACCCATGAACACAATTTTATCATAGCGATTAATGACTTCCGCATTCTTGAGCAACCAGCTCTCTAAAACATCTGTTGCTGTTTTTTGGTGCCATTCCGAAGCCATACTTGTATTTACCCCATATTTGTTCGCCCTAAACCAAGACACATGCGTGACGTCGCACCATCCCAAGGAGATCACCAAGACGTGCATATCATCGGACTCATTTCTAATGCTGCTCCTCTCTGACATCACCCTGGAAAAAATGGTGTTGCTTCCTGTTGTACTGTTCGCCTTCGACAAACCGTACATGGAAGCGCCAGCCACTCCAGTGATGTTAACATCATTCTTTACCTTCAAATTCATCCAATTAAATATGGCTGTGTGGGAATCGCCGATGACCGTGAATTTTAGCGGCCGCTGCGAGACTCTATCGATCAACATCGGGGGCGGATGTAACGGGAGGGAAAAGTTTGAAATTTCATCCTCAATTTTTGACCTCATCGCCCTCTCACACTCTTGTATAGCCTTCAGCCTTTCCTCCAAGATATCTTGTGACACAAACTGTTCTATGGTTTGTGCGTGTTTAAAAGCTGGAGTGCAAAGCAAACTTGTAAGAAGGTTTATGTCGTCAGAAGCATGAACATCAACTCGCCTTGTCGCGGTCCGGTACGGTCCTGCCTCCCTCCACCACCGTTCGTAATCGACAGGAATGTCATCTATCAAATATGATGAATTGTACTCTACAGGATCAGAGCAGGATCCTGGCAAGGAATATTCGTAGTTTCCATTAATGAGAATATCAAGATTCTCATACAATTTTTGACAATCATCATTCCCAATTTGGGCCGCCTTGCATATCGATTCTGATGCTTCTTTCAAGTTCCAGCAAAAAAATTGGAACTCAAACAAACAGTCGTTCAAGCCGTCCTTTGATCCACCTCTAGCGACAAACTCCATAATTACCAGAGAATGGTGATGATCATCCGCCCATTTCAGCGTAGGTGACCAGTCGGCCGAATTGCCCTCTGCGATGATTCGTAGAATCCATAAACCCTTGAAATTGTCTATCCCCCCCTCTTCAGTTGTAGTGGTTATTTCAATTTGATGGATGGGATTGAAGATCCCTCGGCGGAAAGGGTTGTCTACCCCCCCTTCGGTAGTTGTTGTAATATGAGGGTTCTGGCCAAAAGTTTTTGGCCAAAGACAAAGCAGGAAAAGGACACCCAACCGAACAGAAACAGGCATTACGAATTATTCATCTTTGTACCTTTTTGGAATATTCTTCCAAAAAAAAAGCTAAAAAAAAGGAAATCCGTTTTGAAAGCTGCACGTTTATTGTTTTAGGCTGATTTTGAGCGTACTCCTCTACTAAAATTCTAGGGACAAGCCTCGAATAAAAAACCCCCCAGTGGAAGAAATTTCCAGGTTATTTTGAGAAGATTTTCATTTGTGACGTCTTCTTGGTGGGCTCTTGAGGAGACGCCATCAAGGTTTTCCTCCTTTACTTACGGGACTTACCTTCCCCAGTTACTATGTCTTCCCGCTTAGTCCGGTTTGCGACCAGAATAAGGCCACCTACCCTACCAACTTTTCATCTTCAGCATCGTTCCTTGTGCAGCAAGCAAACCCAACGATTGAAGCCCCCCCACCCCTTTTGGGAAAGCCCGATAAATCTCCCTATTTCTAAAAAGACAACAAATCTATCAAATATGGCTGGGCACACGTCGTTTGTATTGCTTGGGGCCTCATACCTTACCACAGACATTCTCACTCTGCGTGAGCTTGCGATGGGGGGTATCTCATTATCAATTTTGTTCCAAGTAAGTTGCATTTTTCCCTTTACTTGTTCGCATGTAATCAACTGACAGTCTTCTTTGACATGCACCCTGTGCAGTATTACCGGCCTATTCCCCTCCTGATTCCGATCCGCTGGAATTTTCTATTTTTGCTGATTAATGGATCGATGGTCGTTCTGTTGATGAAAGAGCGGCGGGAGGCGCGTGATATGGGTGAGACCGAACAGAAACTCTTTGATGAGGAGTTTTCTAAAATGGGTTTCACCGACGTTGAATTCTATCGGTTGATAAGTGCCGCAAAAAAAACCACGGTACAGCCTGGTTTCTGCTTTTGCTCAAAAAACGCCGATCAAGAGAAAATGTACTTCATCGTTGATGGGGATGTTTCAATCAAGGCCTCCACTGTGGATTCCCCAACTATTGCCGTTGTAAGGAAAAATAGTTTCATTGGGGAAATGTCGTTCTTGTCGTATCTGCACGATGAAACGATAGGTCACCAGGCTGGGGCCTACGCCGTCGCTCGGGCCCCTTGCAATGTACTTGAATGGGATTTCGACGAGCTCCGAAACACATTGCTGCTGGAACAGAACCGAGGCGTTTGCAATGCCTTCCAGGCCTTTCTTAGCTGTGACTTGCGCCGAAAATTGAGCACAATATCAAAGCAGTCGAGCGAAAAAAAGGGTTCTCCGACTGCAAAGGTGGATTCCTCGAAGGCACTACGCTCAAGACCAACGAGAGTGAGGTTCGTAAGGGGTGGGAACTCACTGACGATGAATGACACTGATGTGGGAAAGTAATTAGAAATATAGTAGTAGGACAGAGTTTGTTTCTTTACACAAATGGCCACTTTCGCTTGACTAACATATTAACCTTCGTATGGGTATCGAAATACACTCTCCCCTGTGACAGGATAAGTGCGATAGCGCTTGTGATTGAGACGGCATGGGCTTAGTCACTGCACTGGCATAATTTTTAAGCAGCAAATGGTTACACTCTTCTCTTTTCTCTTCGCATGATGATTCTGGAATGATCGTTTTCTAAAAAAGTCTAAACCATGCATTTGAGAGACAACCAAAACCAAAGAAGAAAAATCGTCCAATCGATGCAGCGATAAATATTTTATACCGCAGATTCAACTTTTACCACAGTAAAAAACTTAAATAGGAGTCACTACTCCCCCTGAGTTTGTTCTCTTCATCCGCCATCCTTCTGATGCCACGACCTCCTCGCGAAGCGATTCTCGATGCCGCAGAGGAACTTGGTATTCCCGAAGACGAGCCTCAGTTTTTTCACATCGCTGAAGACTTCCTGACATGCCGGCTTCCGTCCGGTTGGGAAGCTGCTCCGACGGTTGTCGATGGAGTTGAGCATACTTATTATTTCAACCACGACACGGAGGAGAGTTCGTGGGAGCACCCTCTCATCGATAAGTTTATTGATATCTACGAAAAGGCGAAGGAGAAGGAAGTAAAAGAGGGCAAATCGATGTCCAAAAACAAGAAGGAAGAAGCAGGGGGCAAAAAAGACGATGATCCGAAAAAGGAAGATACGAAGAAGCCCGAAAAACAGGCGCAAAAACAGCCGCAGAAGTTGCAAAAAGAGGACGACATCGAAGAAGAAGACCTTGATTCGGAGGAGGAGGAGGAAGATGAGGCCCCAATCGTGCTTAACTCTGACTTGCTCAAGAGTTTGGGCAAAGCTGACAAGGGAGACAGTGATGATGATGACGACGACGACGAAAATGAAGGGCCGCGAGTCGGCGGCCCTCCCGGTGCGCGGCCCAAGCCTAACCTAGAGATGCCAAAGAAGAAAGACGCCGAGAAAGAGAAAACGAAGGAAGCTGACGAGAGAAAAAAAGACAAGAACGAAAAAGCTGTCAGTGGCAATAAGAGCCGCTCACCATCTCCTAAAGGAAAGAACCCTAACACTACACTTGACCAGTATATGGATGAGCGCGGGTTTGGCCGCGCAGGTGGGAGCAGTGGTAGTGGATTTGATCGTCGCTCTAATGACCGCGATCGGGATCGTGATAGAGAGCGTGATCTGGACCGTGATCGGGACCGAGATCGAAATAGAGAGCGTGATCGAGACCGCGATCGAGACCGAGACCAAGATCGCGATAGAGACCGTGACCGGCATCGCGATAGAGACCGCGACCGTCACTTGAGGGATAAATCTCCCTCCCGCTCCAGGTCACAATCCCGCTCCCGCTCACCACGCGGCAGCCGCGATGGGAGGAGGTCAGCATCTCCAAGGCCGCTCGACTCACGAAATAGCAGCCGGCCGTCTGATTCCCGTGGTTCAACAATAGCCGGGTATGACAGTTTTACGGATAGTGTCGTGGATGAGAGACACAGGGAGAGATTACAACAAAAGCGTGGTGGTGGTGGCCGAGGGAGTGGGGAGAGGGCTGTTCGTCTGGGTGGTGGTGGTGGTGTTGGAGGGCGAGGGAATAACAGTAGCGGCATCGTCAACAAAAATCCTGGACCAACCAACAATAATAGAAGCAATTACACCGGCGCCAACAACAGAAGCAATAGCAACAACAACAACAACAACAACATCAATAACAACACCACCACCACCACCACCACCACCAACAACAACAACATCAATAACAACGTGACATTCAACAAAGATGACACTGATAAAGGTTGGGAAGATGCAAGGTCTCCAGTGAGCCCGACGATGGCCTCCTCAGCATCGCAGGTAACGTCGCCTTTATCAAATAACAGTCCGAACCCGAATCTCACTAGGGACTACGACATGCTGAGGCCAGAATCGAACATCATCACGACGATGAGACGGAAACTAATCGACGCAGAAAGTACCATCGAGACTCTTGAAGAAGTGCTAGGTGATTGGAAAGAGAAAGAGAAGAGATTCAACCAACTTGAGCAAGCATATAGAGAGGAAGAAATCAGAACGAAGAAAGCACTGCTTCTCGCTAAGAAGGAAAAGGACGAACTCACGCATCAGAACGCGCTGCTGAACCTGAAATTAAACAAGGGGGTAGCATCCGGAACAACTACAATCGATGGCGAGCAGCCGGCCATGAGTGTTTTCGAGAAAGAAAGCATCGAAGCGGCTGCGGGAGCTAAGGCTAGGAGGGAGAGCGATGATCTTTGGTCAGAAAAGATGAAGGAAGTCAAAGAAAGGCACGAAATTCGTGTAACTAGCCTTGAGAACGAAGTGCAAGTACTGAAGGTACATTTAGAAGAGGCGAAGGAAAAGGAAAAAGGGTTGCAGGTCGAGGCGCTCAACAGCTCGAGCTTGAACGGGGACCAGATCAGGGAGTTAAGCTCTAGGATTGGGTCATTGGAGGCAACCAACAAGTTGTTGAGGGAAGAGAACGCCGGCGTGAAAGACAGGGAAGCCGAACTGATCGGAAAAGCGTCCGCAGCAATAGAAAAATTCAATAGCGGCGAGACAGCGAGGCACAAGATGTCTGTGGAGTGCCGTGAGGCGAAGGCCAAAGAAGAAATTGCCGCCAGCGCGGCGGACGCGGCGGCCAGCCACATAGTTGAATTAGAAAAGCAGTGTGTCGAAATGAGGGAGGAGATGTTCAACAAGGAAAAAGAGTTCGCAGAGGAGAGAAGTAAGCTCCAGCGAATCCAGCTCCAAACGAGCTATAGCACAAATGACGCCGAGGCGCTCGCCGCCAAACTGGAATCATCGAAATCCGACTTCTTAGCAATGGAACGCGGTCTTCAAAACGAGATTGGCGCATTGAGAAGTCGTGTGAGCTCCCTACAGCGCTCGATTGAGACATGCCAGAGTGAAGCGGATCGCCGAGTCAATGATGTGGAGGCTGCCCTCAAGAAGAGTGACTGGGAGCGGAAGCAGGCGGTTGAGAGGGAAGAGAATACTGAGAAGGCAAGAATAAGAGAGATGGAGAGAGCAGCAAGAGGAGAAGAGGAGGCCAGTCGGTTTCAGGGGGAGGCAGTAGATCTAAAGAGAGAGCTGATGAGGGCTAAAGAGGAGGCTGAAAGAAGGGAGAGTGAAGCTCGGACGAGAGCTAACAGGTTGACAGAAGAAATTGACATCTTGAAGCGAGATGTATCAAAAGAGACGTCGGAAAGAGAGAAAGAGAAAGAAGCGGCTGACTTTAGGCTAGCGGAGGTCAAGGCGGAAGTTTCCAGAAGAGTTCCAGAGCTCGCGAAAAACGCGCTGCAAAAGGCGGAGGAGGAGTGGAAGAAACGGCTGGAGAATGAAATCGGAAGAGCGGTGACCGAGAGGGACGAGTACATCCATTCCGCGCAAGAGACAGTAAGCGATTTGCAGAACACGATCAACAGCTACCGGGAGAAAGAGCTCGAGGTGCAGAGCAAGATGAGCCAGCTGGGTATTGAGAACAGCAATTTAGAGAGGGAGATTGAAGGGCTGAGGGAAAAATCCGTGGCCCTTGAAATCCAGAGGGAAGAGGAAGAGAAAATGACAGGGTCAAGAATAAAAACAATGCCCCCTCAACCACCCCCCAGGACGCCGGGTTTGTGGAATAATAATATGGATAGCTCAGTCATGGTCGCAGAGCAAATAGCCCAGAGTGTAACTCTACAGGCCCTGCAAGGACATCTTGGGATGATGCAGGCGCAGTGCAAGATGCTTTTGAGCAGTGGGGCAGGAGGTCGGGGCGTCGAAATTCCTGTTAATCACAGTGTCGTGAGCAATATCTACGCTACGAATGCTAGCATTCGGGAGTTCGAGACGCCAGCAGTTAAAGAAGGGCGGAGGGAGGGGGAGACCTCTATTCTCAACGAGGAAGTCGTCGAAGTGGATGACATCAACGCGAGTTCTTCATTTGCAGTTGAAGGGATTAGCAATGACGGGGGATTCCACAGTTCTCTCTGGAAGAAAAAATATAGTGTAAAATGATTGTCGATAAAAGGCGAAAAATTGCGTTGCTAAACCCGCTGCCTACACGTTAATTCACTTATTGGTCAATTGTTTGTTTGTCCACCCACACTTCTGTCTCTTCAAAAACACAACTGTTCAAAACACAACTTCTTCATCGTTTCCAGCGTCAAAACCGCCCATCAAATCCTCCGTGGTGTTAGCCATTTTCAACTCTACACCCAGAGCCTTAGCCTCCTTCATCGCCTCTTCAATTAGTTTCTGCGCTTCCTTCAACTTCTCTTCTTTGCTAGCCTGAACCTTCTTTAGACGGGTAAAATCTTCCCTTTCCAACTCGTCAAGCTCGCGGGAAATGTAATCCAAAATTCCCTTAATCCTGGGTATCGTCACATTCTCAAGAGCATTCACACGGCGATTGGTCACCTTCATGGCCTCATCAAGGGTGTGGAAACTCGTCTGCAGCGACGCAAGCTTGATGAGGTTGGAAAGTAGAGCTTGGAACTTGGTTCGCGACGATTCAATCTTTTGGCCACCCCCCACGAGACCAAGAGAACCGTTCTGTTCAGAGGCAGAGCCCAAGGAAATCTCTTCAAATACAGGAAGCTTCACACCAGCAACATTGTTCACTCCCGCGCCAACGCGGATCGTCGCGTTCGACACACCCTCGGCAACCTTCGATTTAAAATTCCCCGCAGCGTACTCGGCCTGAGTTAAGCTAAAAAATGCCTCCTTGGACTCCTTTGCCATGCCACCCTTGGTTTGGGCAATTTCTTTCGCATAGTCCCTGAACTTTGCCTTAAGCGCGTCGGCCTTCTTCTTCAGCAGCTTATGCCCAGACTCCGCTGCCTTCATTTTCCCCTTGAAAACCTGCTGGTTCATGCGAGTAGGCGGAATGATATCAGCCATATTGCAACAACTACAAGGAAAGAAGCAGGGGGAGGGGGGGAGGGTTAGAGAGCAAAAATGTGAAGTAAAATCGACTGCGCGGCAAGTGAACCGTCGGCGGGGGCTGCTCTTAGGACGATGAGGTCGACGTGCCGTCAACGACCTTACATCGACAGCAATCCTGGCATTCCCACAGGGAATTGGAAGGGGGCATAGCAGAAGGTTCGGAGGGCGTCATTCCATGCATAGAAAAGGTTCGGGCGGCCGAAAACTTCAATACCGTACCTTCAGTGCGATAGGATAGGACAGGAAAAAAAAAATGGCTTTCTTGAATGGATGGCGAGGAGAAAGATGGCTTTTTTTTGGGTGAAATGAGGGGTGAGACTATTTTCCCCGTAATTCATAGTTCTTTTGCCAATATTAAGGTGGCTTTACGTGCCAAAACGACGAAATAGCAGTGCTTGCGTGCCTTAAAATTTTCTTAAGATAATTCTCTTGCTGAACGAACGCCTCACTTGATATCCAACTTTTGCAAACATGGGCGGACACCACCACTCACCTGAGGCGTACCCCAAAAGCCAGCAGAACGTTGCTCAATTTGAGGCTGAAAGAATGCCACTTCCTTTCCGTGACACTTGTGGTCACCTCTTAACTAAACTGAATTCGTGCCGTAGAGAGACGAGCTGGAAGCCTTGGGAGTGCCAGCATGAGAGACACACATACGAGGAGTGCCAGTACATTGCCTGGAACCAGCGGGTAGCAATGAAGACAGAGATGAAGAAGACGGAGGGAAACTGATATTTTTTATCAAGAAAAAAAATGCTAAATGGACAAAGGATTTTTGGGAACATGATTTTCTCTAGCGCAAAATATTCACAGCTCATTCCATACAGTTTACTTGTATCTCCCTCCTCGCTCAGCTTCCCACAGTCCAATTTTCTTCAAGGTTTCGTCGTCAATTTGGATTGGTTCAGCTGTGATCTTAAGGATTTCTGTCCTCATTGTATCCACATTCTCCTTTGTCGGCTCTTCCTTATTCTTTGTGATTCCTTTGAGTGGGTGTCGCTCGATGCTCCTTCGTGTTAGTGCATTGAGATCATTGTCATCGTCATCATCATCGTCATTGTCATCATCATCGTCATCGTCATCGTCATCATCATCGTCATCATCACCATCAATTCGACTACTGTCATCACTATCACCACAACAATCACTGTCGTCGCTTTCTACCCCCCCGATTATCGAAGCGAAATAATCGGTTAAAGCTTCAAGCTCATTGGCCAGCTGGGGATTGTCCATAAAAATTCCGCCCCCCTTTCCCCCTCCCCCACCGACGCCCATGAAAAAATCTCCAATTGTATCGCTCTTAGCGAAGGCTTCTTCCCGAGACTTTTTCTCTTCCTCCATTATTTTCGCGTAGGATGTCTTCAGTGCCATTTGGCTAGGCGGGAACACATCACCACCACTGGTGGTAGCTTCGTTCGCTGCGTTGCTACCGACTTTTGCATCCGTCGAATACGACTTTCCTGAGTCATAGCGCCACAAAATTACGGTACGGTCCGCGCTTCCTCCGCTAACAACGAATTTATCACCTTGTAGGAACGAAACGGAGCTAACGTGAGAGGAGTGGCCGCCATAGCGAACAAAGGGAGCATCTTCAACCAAACAGGGAAAGTTGAAGATTTTCACCCCACCAAAATCATCGGCAGTAACCACCATTTTCGGTTTACTTTGCGAAACCGCAATTGCATTAATATCCGTGCCGTCAGCGAACTATGCGTGCGTTGTTAATTGTGTGAGGGTAAGTGATGAGTGTGCAAGGGATGTCGATGTGCAAGGGATGTCGATTAGCGAAAAGAATACTCTTGGCATTTTTTCTGTATTTTTTTGCACGAGTCAAACATCGCCATTCGCGCAGAGAGGGACCTGGCAATACTTACATCCGGCCAGATTCCCATAACTGGAAAACCAAGCACGCACGACCAGTCCGCCCAGCACTTGTGGTCGTTAAGATCAATCTGAGTTTTCTCGTCGGTCAATAGCGTAAACGAGGCAGCCTCCTCGCGGGATTTGACACCTTTCCCGGTCTCGACATGAAAGTGTAGAATTTCGCCTGCCCCATCGTTTGTCATTAATAGCTGACCGTCGATTGAGAAGTCCAAGTGAGTCAGGTACGAGGTCGGGCCTTTCAGCCGTCGCACACGGGGAAAGTCTCGCTGAAGGCAGTCAAAAAGGTCGACATAATTGTCGTGGGATCCAGCAGCAAGAAATTTGTTTGTCGGGCTAAACTTTACGCAATCCACCGCAGAACGAAACGTCTTATGCTCCTTAAGAAACGTTGGGAGAGTGGTTCCGTCTACAGAATGCATCCCAAAAATCTTGGTGTAACCGTCAGAGCAGCCTAAAGCGAGTAAATTTCCATCACGAGAAAAAGCGATTCCACAGCCGTTGTGTCCTATCCGGAACCGATGCGTAGGTATATTGCTTTCACTTCCCCAGAAACATACCAGGGAGTCCTTTCCAGTACTTGCAAATGCAATTGTGTCATGCTTCAGTGGATAACTGGCTACCTGTGTGCACTCTGAGGCGTGACCCCCCGAGATAATGTGAACTTTGCCGGTCTTGTCTCCCAAGCTCTTGCGGTAGAAAAGCGAGCCCCCTTCCTTGCCAGCAATGAGTCCCTGCTTATCATTAGTGAGCGTCAGGTGCCGGACGTGCTGCCATTTCCGCTCGAGTGGGTGCGGCTCAACAGACATTCGCAAATTTTCAGGTAGGTGAGGAGCCGGCAGGGGGGATTCGATCGAGGAGGGAAGGTGGATGATGTTCGTTACTCTGAACGCAATCGACGGTGGTGGCGGCGGGGCTTGATCGCTTTTCTCCCTCAGCTCTTTCAAATCATCGACGACAAAATTAAACTCAACTTTCATCACAGAGGCATTCCCGCAACCGCACCAAAGGACTCCGGCCTCCCCTAACTTCATGCTGAATATTCCGCTCTTCTCGGTCAGATCGAATTCCTGCAATGACGGACCCCCACCTCTTGGGAATACAATGATCTTCCCCCCCTCGCTGCCGGCGAGTGCGTACCTACCATTTTCATTATCGCTCCAGCTAAAACAAGTAAGTTCTTTCGCCTCCCTCGACACCAATCCTTTTTTGGTCGGCTCGATCCTACACCGATTGCGAGCGGAGGAAAAGAGTAAATCATAATGAGAGGGCGAATATATTGAAGGGGGAAGGTAATAAATAAATAAAGAATAGGCGTTATGGTTAGACCACTTCTTGCTCACTCACCTCCATGCCGAACTCGAGTTTTCCCCCTTTACTAATTGCCAGAATTTAAGGTTCTTTCCCACAGAAAGAGTTACAAAACACCCTCCTCCATCATTAGCATCGCCGGGCCTCCAGCATACAGATGCGACTGTAGGAGGCACGCCAGGAGCCATTCCACAACTAGCTATGAGTAATGGCGAGGTTGGCTCGAAGCTTTTGACGTTGTTGGTTGGGTCAAGAGCAGAAACTGCTTTCAGGTCGAAGATCCCTATCGTCTGACTATTGTCACCTCCGATACCGATAAGGTACTTGCAATGTCCTCCATTACCATCACTAGATCCGCAGAACTGAACAGCCTGGACTTGTCGTTCAAAAAACCCGAGACCGCATCGGTAAAGTAGCCTCTGGGTCCCGACGGTCCAGACCATTATGCATGCACCTTTCCCCCCGCCTAGTTGTCCGGACGCGCCACGGCAGACTGAGCTGTTCGTCGGTTCAATGGATATGCAAGTGATGTCATCGTCGTGTCCTCGAAAGAATTTCTGCTCTGTTTGCCTTTTGTTGATAGTCTGAATGACAACTATTGCGGCTACACCGTAAACCACAACCTCGCCTTCTTCATCATCGCCTACCACACAGTATGCATTGGGTGTCAAAAAATCGCCTGCAACCGAGTGTGAGTCGTCAACATTAGGAAAGACCGAAAAAAGAAGGCAACAAGGGGAGAATTGGTAAGAACTGCGCGAAGAAAAGGCAATCAATTAACTATCAGTCGCTTCCTCAAAGCTTTAAACTCTCTCACCTCTGAAGCCTCCCACACTCTTCATCTCCAGGCGAGCGTCAGGAATCTTGAAAGATCGCTTTATCTCGTCAGGTTTCCAATCGAGCGGAGGCGAAACGATCGACTTGCTGTATTCGTAGACAATTTTGTCTGGAATTTCCTCAAACTTGAGCTCGTGTTCGAAACCGGCAGAACGAAGTTTCATCAACCCCACTTCATTTCTCCCCCCGCCCCAGCAACGGTGCTTCACGATTTTGGTCTTGTCATTGACTGAAGGAAGGTATATTTCGTCGCCCATCAGCAAGAGATCGCAAAACAGCCTGCCGTCTCCATCGTCACAAAGTTTGTGCATGATGATAGCATCCTCCCGGCTGAAGAGGAGGGAGGCGGATGGCCCTAGCACGTCGCAGATGGCGGCGCGAAAACCCTCCGAGGTTAGTGTTAGTGTGCCCAGATTAGGCGGGTTGACAATGAAATCGACGGCAATATCGAACCCGTTCTTCTGCTCTAATTTCTTCACGGAGGAAACAAGGTAGGGCAGAGGGGGGAGGGGGGTTCCATTCAGCCGATTACGAACAAACTCTAAAGTTTCCCGCCTGATAGTTTTTAGACGGTCATCATACTCTGTAGACTCCGCAGAAAACTTTGCAAGGGACGCAAGCAACATCTTTCGCGTCCTGTCCGCACGAATCTTCCCCGGCTTTCCCGTCAACCGATTACCAGCAGAGAGGTCCTGGATTTCCGAGTGGACTGCACCCTTGAGCTTGTGTGTCAGGCGGTGTGTCAAAACGCTCATACGAAATAGAAACGTTGTGTTATTCGACTGGTGTCTGAAGAGCTTCGGGGGTCGAAAAGATGGTTTGCAGTTGCTTTTGGGGTTGTGTTTCCTGACAGAGACAAGTTTGATGGGTTCCTTTGTTGACAATGAGTTGGTTTTTTTCTTCCGCGAAGTAATCTTATCAAGGTCGGCCTGGCGTATCTCATCCTGACGTCTAACGAGAGAGATCAACTTCGCAACGTGTTGCGTCGTATTCTCCATCTCACGGGGTTCCGACATTATTGAGCGCCGCGGTGTAGCTTGAATTCTTGCTGGTTATGGGGTTATGGGAGAGAGTATTATTTTCTACGGCGGCAATAGAATCAATTGAAAGAGGTAATAAGATTAATTATACGAAAAGGTTTTTATATGTCTCCTTAAATCTTTTGAAAAGAGGAGGAGATGAGTTCGAGAGGGTATCCGGGACGGGGGAACGGGAGGGATTCCCACCAACAATAGTGGGGAACGGTCAACTCAGTCACTATCCGAGACGCCGAAATCAATGGTTTGAGTCGAGCCAGTGGAGATGACTTGTCCGGCAGATTGGACCGATATCGTTGAGTGATGGTGGAGCAAAACTTTTAAAAGAGTGTAAAGGAGTGTGTGTGTGT
>ERZ651776.2179-NODE-2179-length-21802-cov-4.666559_pt1 | contig 21802 bp, 10 predicted proteins | sample MGYA00514761_ERZ651776 | MGnify/ENA metagenome assembly ERZ651776 | reverse complement strand
CAACAAACTAACTTGTCCATGGAGTGAGGAAAAGAAGAACTTTCTTTCTTTTTCCATCCCGCCAGCGAGGTTCCAACCGCATATCTCGCAATGATTTCAGGCAGCCAAAAGACAAAAAAGAGCAAAAGGAACCTTGCAAGCTCCTCAGAGAATTTCTTTGTCTTCCTCCTATTTCTCTCAACCTCATTGCTCCCTTCCACCCTTGCTTGCAGCAATAAGGCTGGAGGAGTCAATACGCCTGCAGCTTGCGATGCAGGTTGTTATTCTGTTAGAGTAGATACTTGCTCTAATTGTGACACAGCCCTGTGTACGTCAAGTTGTTGCAGTTGGTGGCATCTTTGTTCTTGTAACACGTGCAGTAATAATGCCCAAAGAAACACGTACAATAGAATCTGCAGTGCAACCCCTGCAGGAAAATGGTCGGGAAGCAATGACAACTCCGCACGTGACTGTAGAGCCGGTCGTTATGGCTCGGGAGGCTCTAGCAGCGACAGTTGCAGCGGGCAATGTCTTGCGGGCCGCTTCGGGTCAGCGGGGCAAACCACCAGCGCTTGCTCTGGTGAGTGCGCTGCGGGTCGGTATGGTTCAAACTCAGTGCCTGTCGATCGTTCGAGCGATCTGTGTAGCGGTGAGTGCTTAGCCGGCACATTCTCTGGGACTGGGGCTGCTTCATGCTTGCTATGTAATGCGGGATCCTCTACGAATGGTGCGGCGGGGGGGACTTCGTACTCCGTTTGCCAACAATGTGCAGCGGGGGAATACGCTCCTTATTCTGGTTCTGCCTATTGTACCAAATGTGTAGAGGGTAAAAGTAGCTCTGCTGTTGGCCAAACCTCTGCTACAACATGTGTTGTCTGCGGTCACGGAAAGTACGCAGACAGCGAGGGGAGCTCCTCCTGCGACCCTTGCGAAGCCGGCAAAATCATATCGGACAACAGCAATTTAGTTACTGCCCACGACTCGGCTCTTCGTTGCACAAGCTGCGCTGCTGGAAAATACGCAAATATTGCTTCGGCTGCGTACAGCTGTGTATCCTGTGGCGCCGGGAAATACAGCGAATCTATAGGGGCGTACTCCTCTGATGTTTGTCAGAACTGCCCCAAAGGTAGCTACAACACACAGTCGGGGTCAGCAAATATCAACAGTTGTTCCGATTGCGATGCAGGAAAGGCGGGAAATGTGTTGGGTTCGACGACGTCTAACGACTGTATTTACTGCGCTGCTGGCCGCTATTCTGGGGAAGGGCTCGCTTTTTCTTCTTTTGATGGCAGTTTTGCTATTTGCACCTCCTGCGACGCGGGTCATGCAGCTGCAAATAACGGTGCTACTTCTTGCCAATCCTGCCCTGCGGGTACATATTCAGCGGCTGATTTTAAGAGTTGCATATCATGTCCGACGGGAAAATTTAATGGGGGTACAGGTGATAGCGCAGCCTCCTGCGTCTATTGCCCCCAAGGCAAGTATGTGCAATTAAATGTGCGTAGTACGGGCACGGCCGAGAACCAGAATTGTGAAGTTTGTGGTGCTGGAAAATATAGCGAAGGCAATGACGATACGGGGGCATGTACGAACTGCCCCGTGGGACGGTATATTAGTAATACCGCGGTAGCAGCTGATTTGCATGACAACTTAGAAGACTGCAACTATTGCCCGGCGGGCCGCTACAACGGCGACGAGGGGGCCTCGATATGTTCGGAGTGCGATGTAGGGACCTATAGCAACACTGGAACAGGTTATACAACAGCGAGTCAATGCAGTGTCTGTCCAAGCGGCACATACCGAATTCAAGGTTATCCCGAAGCCAGTCCGGGGACTTCCTGCAACGTTTGCTCTTCAGGGAAGTACCTCCCAAACTCGGGCTCGGATTTTGTAACCGACGCCAACTTTCATGATGAGGAGAGCGATTGTCTGGATTGTCCAACTGGAAAGTCTACGAACAACCTGGGTCAATCTGATTGTTCCGTCTGCAATGTTGGGTTGTACCAAGACGAAGAAGGCCGGACCGACTGCAAGCAGTGTCCTAAGGGAAGGTTCAACGAGTACCCAAATTCGGTCTCATCGACCTACCACGACAGCTCTGATGATTGCGAGATCTGTGCGAACGGCCGCTACGCACCAAACCCAGGAATGTCGGCTTGCGATGCCTGCCCGTCCGGAAAATACCTCTCCGACGTAGGAATAACAGATCTCGACGAAAGATTGGCGAAGCACGACGAATTGTCAGACTGTGCTGAGTGCCAAAACGGGAAGTGGAGCGTTGATGGCGCTGCTGTCTGTACTGACTGTGGAGTTGGGAAGTATCTAAACTCCCCCGGAACCTCGGCCGATTCCTGTCAGAGCTGCGTTAAGGGAAGGTGAGCAAAATACCGTAAACGTCTCTCGTTTGGTTTGTGGTAACGAGTTGGCATTTTTTGGAGTTGGGGCATTTTTTTTTCTTGATCTAACCACAAAAAAACGCACACTTCTTGCTCTGTCCAACCACCCCCCGCTTCCGCTTTTCTTGAGTGCAGGTTTGCAGCAAGCGAAGGTCGGGTCTCGTGCTCGATCTGTAGCGAGGGGAAGTACGCAGACGCCCTCGGTCAATCGTCGTGTGAAAATTGCCTGGCCGGTCGATTCCAGAGAGACTCTGTCCCTTTAGAACCCCTCGTCACCGATCACGACGATGAAGGTGACTGTTTGGCTTGCGATGCGGGTATGTACACTGCCTCGGAGGGATCCACTTCTTGCGCGAACTGCAATGCGGGCTCGACTTCGCCCAGTGGCAGCGCTACTTGCACCCTTTGCGATGCAGGGAGATATACAGATACCGCAGGCGAGGCGTCGTGCACTGCTTGCGCTGCTGGCCGTTACACGAGTACGACGGGATCTAGCGGCTGTACTCCGTGCGATGCTGGGTCTTATCAAGAGAATATCGGCCAGGAATCCTGTATTCTTTGCGAAGGAGGCAAATACTCTGTCTCCCCTACTTCCGGCTTCGACGGTATCACAGACTGCATAACTTGTGTTGCTGGGAAGTATACCCGTGCTTCCTCGGGAGCAACCTCTTGTGATGACTGTGATGCGGGGTATTTTAGTTCGGCGGGTGCTCATTCGGCGTGCACCCCTTGTCAACCGAATACCTATAATGAATATCCTGGTTCGACCTATTGTGAGTTATGTCCTCCAGGCCAGACTTCTCCCGAGGGATCGACTCTCTGTAGCTCTTGCGCTGGCGTGGTTATTCCTGGTGAGGGGTGCGTAGAGTGTACACCTGGTCAATATGCTGCTGCGGACGGCTGCAATGACTGTCACGAGGGCTCGAGGAGCTCTGGCGGTGCAGTGACTTCTTGCACACAGTGCCTGGCTGGCGAATACTCGGCGGACTCTTCCGGCAACTCCTGCGATTCTGCTTGCTCTCAGTGCAGAGCTTGCAGTGGGACGACATTTAGTAGCACGGCTAGTAGCAGTTGTACCTCATGTCCAAGCGGGACCTTTCCAAATGTGGCTCGAACGGCCTGCACTCCCTGTGACGCCGGGACTTACGCCGTGCTCGACGCCGATGCCGATGCTATATCATGCGTCAATTGCAGCCCTGGTAAGTATTCTTCAAGCGGGGCTTCGAGTTGTACTGACTGCGTAGGGGGGAAGTACTCTGGAGTCGCCGCAAACTTGTGCAACGATTGTGGCCCTGGAAGGTATAGTGGCGCAGCTGCTCCTCCACCTTGCCCTCAATGCCCTGTCGGTCGCTACTCAGACGACGCAGGAATGTCAGTGTGTTCTGCCTGTCCGGCCGGCAAATCGAATGATGAGATCGGGCAAGAGCAATGCACCGATTGTGAGGCTGGTAAACGCTCCATCAGTGGTGAAGAATGCACCAGCTGTCCAGCGGGAAAGAGTTCGTCCTCTGGGGCTCACACCTGCGACGATTGTCCGGCAGGGTCTTCCACCCAAGGCGGAGTCGGGTCGAGTTCATGCAGCCTGTGTGAGGTGGGCAAATACTCCGCCACGCCAGGGTGGGAAGAATGCCAATCGTGTAGCAGCGGCTACCACTGCACCGAGGGGAGTATTTCACCTCAGGAGAATAGATGCGGTGCCGGTGAGTCGGCTCCGGCGAACTTTTATTGCGCTAACGGGATTAAGCGCGCTGTCACAGTTGGTTACTACAGCACTCCGACGAACATAGCATCTGACGTGAGGGAAGGGCAAGCGTCCTGTGGAGCAAATTACTTCTGTTACGCGGGAACGATGCTTTCTTTCTTCGAATTCACGAATGATTGCTCAACTGACTCCTTGGCGGTTGAATTGGATGTACCAGAAAACTCCGCTAGCGACGCTATTTCGAGCGTCGCCACGTTCACTGCGATTAAAAACTCCGCCATCGACCCGTCTGATTTGGCAATAATTGGCAGTGTGTCCTACGAAGTCGTCTCGGCAAGCTACAATATTGACGACATGTCCGGATCACACGATTGCGCGACGACTATTGACGACTTTGCCTTCACCGGCGGAGCACTAAAAATCAACGGTGCAACTGACTACGAGACCTGCAAGAATGGAATCAATATTGAAGTGCGTGCTACCGCAGATTTTCAAAACTGCGAGGATGGGAACGCGAATGACCCTTGCACGACGCAGAACAGTGAAATTTGCGAGGTAAACGTGCGATTGCGCAACACGAACGAGCCGCCGAGCTGGTTAAGTCCCCAAACCTCAGACCCGTCGCTCCCTTGTTATATGGATTCGCTTTCTTTTGACGTCTACGAGAAAACGAGCGAGTTCACTGAGTTCGGTCACTCTTTGGAAACGTGTGTGGCCGATCCGGACGAGTCAGAAACTATCACCTTCGCGATCGAGGAGAATGGGGCGCCCGCTGCCTCGCTGTTCGACGTGAAACAATGTGGCGGCAAGCTATTTGTGAAGGAAGATGCTGACCTGATGTACAGTGTCGACGGTACGAATAGCTACGAGGTGACAATTATCGCCACAGACGCTGGCGGTTCCTTCGACAAGATGAACGTTACCGTTAACGTGCTGAACATTAATGATCCGCCCACTTTCATCCCAACAATGAGCACGACCTTCAGCATCGACGAAAATAGAGATGTCGGAACTGTCATAACCAATCCCACCCCCGATTATGCGATTGACTTGGACAATGATGCTCTTGAATACTCCCTCTTGGTGAACACTGACAACGCATTCACCATTGACGCCATTTCAGGTGCTCTCAGTTCCACCATTATGTTCGACTATGAGACCAAACACACCTACTTGGTCCAGATCCAGGTTACTGACAACAAAGAGGATAGCCCAGTTGCCACGTCGAGTCTGATCACTGTCAACATTAATGACGTCAATGACCAGCCCTACTTTACCGCCGGCAGTGGTGACATCTCCATGACCTTCACATTCCCCGAAACCACCAGCGATCCCGACGCCACTACCGTAACCGACGACATAGTTGCGGATTTGCAAAGTCTGGCCAACGACCAAGATACGAGCGACAACTTTAGTGACAACACCTTGGTGTATACCTTGCTGGATAGAGCCACGAACTCCCCGAGCACAGATTTTAGCTTGACCTCCGACGGCGTAAAGATAATAGTCATCAGAGACACCACCACGAATCCTTTCGACTTCGAGGATATTGATAATAACGAGTTTCATCTCACGCTCTCTGTGAGAGACGACGATGGCGTGACAGCAAGCAACGAATTGCACGTTAAGTTGAAATTGACGAATGTCAACGAGATGCCGACGTTCGTAGATTCTTCTCCGATCACTAAAACAGTTCTAGAAAGTATCTGCGGCGCTGATGCTTACCCGGAAAGTCCCTCTCCTAATATTCCAAGCTCTCCCTACGCGCTGCTATTTTCTCTTCGAACGTTCGAGCCAGACGAAGCGGATGAAACCTTCTTGACGATAACGACTCCTGGAATGCCTTTATTCGTCCACTCTAGCGCTCCTGTGAGCGGTTCGCCGGGTGAAACTATGTTTAATATCTATTTGCAGAGCGCTCTGGACCATGAAACGCAGTCTTCGTATACTTTCTCCGTGGAGGTCAGCGACGGTCAGTTGAAAAGCAGTGCGACAGTTAACTTAAATGTGAACGACTGCAACGAGCCCCCAACGTTGGTAGTTGACCAAGAAATGCGCAATGTAACTGAAAATTTTGTCGGAGAGGTATCCGGGCCTAGAATTGGCTACAATGACCTCGACGCTAATGATGGCATCGTTTACGAAATCGTTGGGGGGCTTGGGAACGAGAAATTTAGGTAAGCTTTCAAAGTGTTCTCAAACTTTTACAACCACATCCGCCAGCAACAATAACAATAGCTCACGACGCAAATCTCATTGCGCAGTATTGACAACAATGGAGTCCTCTCTACAACCACGCCGCTGAACTTTGAGACGGGAAGTCTGTACTATATTGAAATTCGTGTGACAGATGACCCGAGCACTACCACCAGTAGCATCGGACAAAGCTCTTCAAGCGCACCGGAAACCTTCACAGTCAATGTTCTGAATGCCAATGAGGCGCCCTCGGTGGAAGATTTTGTGATATCCGTGACAGAATCGACCAATCGCGGGGACTTTTTATTTCCGATCCAAGCCGATGATGAAGATCTTTTGAACCCTTTCGGTGATGACATCACATTCAACATTCTGAGCCACGATTACGTCAACAACTGCGCTAGCCAAAATGGAAACGGCGAATGCTGCACAGCGCGAGAGGAGTTGTTTGACATTGTCAAGCGCGAAGAGGACTCAATTGTCGTTTTCAAAAATTCTTTGACGGAATACACAGTCGAAGAAAAACCCCTCAACAACCTCAAGGGCTGTCTGCTAAGCGTGAATGTTAGAGCGACAGATTCGCAAGGGCTGGTTAGCAATACGGCTGTCCTCTCCTTCAATGTTAGTGGAACTAACAGTGCCCCACAACTAGACGATGCCGCGTTTGGCGTTTTTCCTCACGTTGTTGAAGAGAATGTGGTTAACGGGACGATCATCGCCACCGGGCTTAATGGTTTTGATGAGGACATACCGGCCCAGGCGCTCCGTTACATTATTTACGACCAAGGCGAGATGGAGCGTTTTGAGATGGAGCCAGCAACGGGGAAATTGACCGTTACACCCCTAGGCTCAGCGACGCTGGATTTTGAGACAGAGCCGGTCATTAACATCACTGCCTACGTGATGGATGACCAAGTCCCCTTTCTGTTTGACTCGGCGACCATCACGATTCGGCTCACTGATGTCAACGAGCCGCCTACGTTTTTACCTGTGCAGGCTGTATTCAGCATTGACGAGAACGCAGACACCTCTGGGAGTAACATTGACTTGGGCAGCGTAATCAGAGCTACTGACCCTGACGTGGCTGATGTCAATAACTTGCAGTTCACAATGACGCACGATTATGGTGACAACATGCCCTTTGTGTTGCTTAACAGCCACGATGCCGCGGAGAACCAGAATGTTGCCAGAATTGAGCTCTCTCAGCACAGCAAAATTGACCACGAAGACATAGACGCATACACCGTCAATGTCATTGTGACTGACCACGGGGGGCTGAGTGCGAGCATCCCCATCACAATATTCATAGGGAATGTGAATGAGCCGCCTATTTTTGCCATGTGCTCGTGCGATAGCCCTGTCGACGCCAAATTTTACCTCCCAGAAAACGCCGGGGGGGGCTACAAGGTTGGAGAATTGAAGGTCATCGACCCCGAAAACGATGCAATCGAATACTCCATCACTAGCGATCCCTCCAATAAGTTCACAATCAATGAGAATGGGGAGATCTACAGCAAAAGTGGCGCGCATTTCGACTATGAGGACGAAACGTCGTATACCCTTTCGATGGAGGCCAAAGAATCAGGTGCTGAGGAATTTAGTGTGTCCACGAGCTTCACTGTCTATATTGTAGACATCAACGATATGGTTATTAATGATGTGCGACCGACCCTCTTATTAACTTCCGGCGAACAGAAGGTATACTTTGTGGGCAGCGACTTGGGACCCATCGATGAAGCTCGAGCATCGTCCACTTATGTGACGGCTAGCTATATTGGCGGCGATGGGGTCAAGTATTCTGCCAAGGATTGCAATATTAACACGACCAACACCGTCATCGAATGCACGACGGTGGCGGGTGTGGGCAAAGAGCACATTTGGAACATCACCGTCGCTGCACCTGGCACGAACCAATGGTCTGTCGCTGCTACGGACACTTCATCTTATTTTTCCCCCATCATTAGTTCTGTTCATAATTCTAGCAGGTAAGCGAGCGAGCAGAGCGAGCGGGGGTCATAACCGAAGGGCTGGAAGTTGGCCTCAAAGTCGCCTAAAAGCCACTTTAATCATGCCTTTAGTGGACAACTATTAGGTTCGACTTTTTATGTTGCTCACCGCGTCTTGTCTTTTTTTATCTTTCGGTGCGGCGGCGTGTGTAGTATGCCCACCGCTGGAGGGTTCTTGGTCACGATTTTAGGGCAACATTTCGGGCCGATCTACAATGACTGCACCGTGAAATGCGTCGACGGCGTGTCCTTTGCGTGTGGTGACGAATGCAAATTGATTGGGGAGTCATGCGATATCGATGGCAAAAATGGCGCGTGTGACGAGTTCCCTGACTGGTACATAAGAAGTGTCGCGGAGGTGACCTACGGTCCGAACGAAGAGGAGGTCGACAAGTACGTTTGTACTGAGGCCAAAGTGGTGCAAGCTGACGATGATAATTTCGATAAGATTGTCTGTAAAAGTGCCGAAGGCGTAGGAAGGGGATTTTTCTGGAGCGTCAAGATCGGGGCGCGAGGAAACACGGACCCCTTCAGCCCAATGAACCTCGACCACGCCCTGAGCAGCAACCAATTTTACGAAGATTCGAGCTCTTATCGCCCTCCTAGCGTTGAACTAGTTGTTGGAGGAGAACTGCCTAATTCCAAACACGACGACAGTGCGAGCGTCATGTTTCGCGGAGACAATTTTGGCATCGCCGGGTCGGAGATTACTATCACTTACGGTGACGCAATCAGTAATAGCGCCGGAGATAAGTACACCATGGTTGACTGTGTAGTTTTGCAGCCCCATGTGGTTGTCAACTGCAGTAGTGTTCCTGGCGTGGGTTTCGACTTGAGGTTTTCCATGGCAGTAGCGGGCCTGTCAGCTTCTCTTGCGAGCACCAACATCAGGTACAAAAGCCCCTTCATAAAGGCGCCGGCGGGAACCGCTGTTCTCAACGCTGTCTTCGGTCAGGGCGCGACGGGAGCTAACACGCGGGGTGGGGAGGAACTCTTCATCTTCGGGACCAATTTCGGCCCCTCTAGCGACCCCTTCCCGCCTCGCCTCACATACGGCCCAACAGGGAGCGAATATGAGGCGACAGACTGCCTGATAGTAAATTCTTTCAACAAGATCCGGTGCTACAGCGCGAGTGGTACCGGAATAGACCACAGCGTCATCGCTTATATCGGTGGGCAACAGAGCCAGCTTTACTTGGGCAACGTCAGCTATGCTGCACCGTCTGTCCACTATTTCGAACCTGAGTGGAGGGAGGAGGAACCCCCGAGGGAGGGTGGCGCAACACCGGGGAGCGAACGAGTCATTGTCCACGGCGACAATTTCGGTGAAGTTTCTGCTAACAAAATCGATAGGGTTAGCTATGGAGAGAACGGTGTTGAGTACATGCCTTGCAAGAACAGCCTGCTTTGTGACTGCACTGTTGTGGTAGATCACACTGAAATGTTGTGCAATAGCACTGAGGGGACTGGGAAGCACCACCGCTGGATCGTTACAATTGACGGTCAGAATAGCACGGTATCAACCACAAATTACAATCGCCCCAAAATTAGCACCGTCATTGGGATGATCGATGCTCACAACGATGGCGGAGAGCCCGTGACAATCCTTGGAACAGACTTTGGTGAAAGCCAAAGCAAGCTTGAATCCGTCACATATGGCCCTAGTGGTACTGAATTTAACGCACTCGACTGTCTTCTCGTCTCACACTTTGAGATTAGGTGCAAGACGAGCCCGGGCCTAGGCGATAATCTAAAGTGGAGTATCACAGTTGATAAACAGACGAGCGACTTGAGTGACGTGAGTACCAACTACAAAACGCCATCTATTGTTTCGCTGGTAGAGGACTCTGGAGAGACACAAGGGCAAACTGTTCACGTCATCAATGGGACCCACTTAGCTGTCAACGTCCCGGGGAGCTACATCGAAGTGTTGATGGACGGGGAGCCTATCCCTCTGGACGGAGATGAGGGCAGCGAGTTTACGAAAGCAGTCAGCGGCAGCTACCTCACTGGACGCGATGGTGATATGGATTTTATCAAGTTTACGCTACCGCAGTTGAAACGCGTCCCGCAAGAGAAGGTTATCAATGTGAGAGTTGGCCACATTGAGAAGCTCAATGTTGAGCAGAGCAGCAACACTTTGCCGTTTGAGTATGGCGATCCTATTATTGACACCATTGAGAACATCGAGGGGCCGCCCGTTGTCGTTGACGTCGCTGGAAGCTCCATCGAATCGACAACCGATCTTGTCATCAGAGGGAGCAACTTTGGTTTATATGAGTACAGCGATATCAGAATCAACGATGAAGTACAAGATGTAACCCTGTGGAGTCACAAAAAGATCAAGCTCAACTATGTGGGAGACCGGGGCAATGTAACGGTAAGGGTGGGTAACGTCTTCAGCAACACGATGAAGTTCTTGAAGCGGTCGCCCGAGCTTTACATGGAGGAGCCTTTCGTGCCGAGCGTCGGGGGCTACAGAACTGTCGGAGAGGACAGCATTACCGGCTTGCGAAATCTGACACTAGCTGGGTGCTACTTTAACCCGAACCCTGAGCATCTTGACATCGAGATAGATGGGGTGGAGTGCGAAATCTTCGATCTGAGCCTAACGAGCTTACCGACAGATTTCGTCGGCAGCGACGGAAGGACTGCATCTGAGATATGCCCCAAAGACACGCTTAGGAGTGTTACGTGCGCGATTCCTGAGGTAAGTAAGCAAAGGAGCGATTGGCCTTAGAACAATATCGCTGTGCGGTTATCCTTCCTTTTTTTAACGCTCACGTCGTCGCTTTTACTCTCATCTGTCAACGCGTGCAGGGAACGGGGGAAGTCAACGAGGTGCTTCTGTTCAGTAACAGGATGCCCAACTTCACAGGCAACAAAACCTTAGTGCTAAATTACCTCGCTCCAAACATCACCATGTTCGTGCCTAATAGCGTAGACACGAGGGGGGAGCCCGTGAGATTTTATGGAGATAACTTCGGCGATGACGTCGACAAAGTGCTGGTGCTGATGGGGGACGTGGAGTTGCCGATTCGGAGAAGCACCTTCACGCACACGAGCTTCATCGTCGACGTGCCAAGCGGAGAGGGAAGGCCCCGAGATGTGATGATTACCGTCGATGGTCAGTCGTTTGTTGTCGATGCGGAGAAGGAATTTGACAAAATTTTGAAGTACAACTACCCGGTCATAGAGACTCTGAAGCCGAACTTGATCCCAACGACGGGCGCTAACCTGACTCTCGGGGGCAAATATTTCGGTCGGGAGGGGGTTGCAGAAGCGTATATGACGGATATCAGTTATGGTCGGAACGACAATGCGCCTCGATTACCCTTTGGGTGCGTTGTTCAATCCGGAGGGAACCACAGCTTCTTGCAGATTAACATATCGCCGGGGCAGGGCCTAACCAACTTGAACCTGAACGTCAGCAAGCTTGTGTCTCAGAGTGAGGTTAGTTTCTTCCCCCCTACCATTGAGGTCGAGGAGGATAGCACTTTCCTGAACGTCGGAACGCAAGGGGGTGATCTCGTCACTCTCACAGGCAGTAATTTTGGGGTAGGATTCGACTATGTCATTAGTGTGATTGACGACGAGTTAGAAGAGGACGAGGACAACAGCAACAGCAACAACAACAACAGAGAACTATTTGATGTGACGTCCGGGTCGATGAAGTTTGACGAATCGAGCGTCAACATCGTGTCTTTCGATCACGAAAAAATAATTTTGCGCACTGAAGAAGGCCAAAACGCACTCAACCATGATCTGAAGCTGCAAATCAGCGTAGCAAATCAGGTTAGTAACAGCATCAAATTCAACTATGGGGCGCCAAAAATTAATAAATTGGTCATGTGCTTTCCGGATAGCACCGCCTATGTTTACGATAAAGAGTGTGAGGGGGACATGTCCGAGCTTGGGGTCGGTTGTGACCCTTATAGTGAAGAAGGGTGTGGACTGAGCACGGAAGGGGGGTATACAGTTGCAATTATTGGGGAAAACTTCGGTAAAAGTGATGCTGGAATACAAAAACTTTTATTTGGAGGAAAGGAACTGGTCGACGACGAAAGTGGTTTGCCACAAGTTGTCTTTAAAAGCCACAGCGAAATTCACTTCAGGGTTCCGCCAGGGGTTGGGAACGACAACAGCGTCGTGGTGGAGGTTGGCAAGAGAAAAGCTGAAGAGCACGCATTCTCGTACGACCCACCATACATCGAACGCGTGCTGCCTTCTAAACCAGATGCGGAGGGGGGTGTCATTACTATTCTCGGCAAAAACTTTGGCAGCAGTGAAGAGTTAGCGGGAGATATCAGCATTTACGTGGGCCAATTTGCTTATACCGACAAGTTTGGAACCGAAAACAGCACAGAATGGCTTCGATGCTCGCCTCCGAGCTATTTTGGGGGAAGTTTGCCTATCTGGAACCAAGAAACAAAAAGTAGTAAGCCTATTCTGTGGTGTGAGATGCCGCGTGTGACGGTAGGACCAAAAGCGCTCATGGTCAGCATCGCTGGTCAGAACGTCACTATAGCACAAAATGAGCTTAGAGACGGCCAAAGCGTGTTAAGGCCGCGGTGCTCCGCAGACTTCTATGGGCAAGAACAGGATGCAATCTACCTCACTGGCGACTCACCTAATCCAGGGATGTGTGGGAGCGGATGCGAAATCGACAGTTGGAGATGTAAAGATAGTTGGGACCCCATCACTCGTAATCATACTTTGGCCATGTGCGTGGATGAGAAACACTGCAGTCGTTACAGGCAAGTCGATAACCGGCATGTGAACTGCACAGTTATCTCCCGTCACGACGAATACTGTGTCGAGTGTCCCGGGGGTTCGACATGCGACTGGAGGAGAGATTATACTAGCGAGCCGGAGAGCAACGAAGGGTACTGGAGACTAGAACATCCCGTGAGCGAAGAGAAGTGCGGGGAGACATTTGAGGAGAGGAAACACCGCCCAAACTGTTACGAGATTGTTCCCTGCGCCCCTGCGGACGCATGCGATGGTGCGAATGTGTGTGGGACGGGATACACTGGTTTTAAGTGCAACTCTTGTTGCGATGCGCTCCACAGATACGTCGAAAACCAGTATGGGAATAAGGTTCCTAATCCTGAGTGCTGGGACGAGAACGGAAACCAGTTACGATTCTTTAGGCAGTATGGGGAGTGCGCTCCCTGTCCTTCTAATCCCTGGATGATTGTCGCCATGCTCTTTGCCGGCGGTTCGTTCGTAGGCGGTACTGCGTGGATCATGAAGAAGAAGCACATGAGTCTGGGAATTTTGTCCATTGCAGTTGATTACTTCCAGATTTTGGCGCTATTGAGCAGCACGAAGACTCCCTCGCCGCAGGTTATCCTAGATTTGGTGAGTTCCACTAAAAGTGTATATATATTTTGTGGGTGCTACGAATTCAAAACCTCGTTCGCTCGACGACTCACCCCAGCCCTCTTGCCCTTAATCAATCTCAAAACCGCAGTACACATGGTTGAGCGCTTTTAACTTCAATATTAACATCACTGCGCCCGAATGCGTCTTTGAGATCGCCTACGAGGACAAGTGGAGGCTGATCATGATGATGCCGGCGTATATGATAGGGGCCGTGTTTGTCTTCAATTGGCTGATGGCATTTTCAAAAAAATTCTTCTTCAATCAGCATGGAAAGAATATCTATAGTCACAGCCACCAATCCGTCGGGGTGGCGTTAACGATCATGTACTACATTTATTTGAATTTGAGCATGACTGCATTAGAGATTTTCAACTGTGGTTTGCAGGAGCGCCTTGACGAGAGGACGGGTGAAATGGTCGGGGATGGGAAGCAGTACATGCAGGAGACGAACTGGGTCTGCTACGAGGAAGGGAGTCTGCAGGTTGTGCTGATTCCGCACGCAATCGTCGCATTCTGTGTCTATACGATCGGCTTCCCAGTTTTTTGCGCATTCTTCTTGTTCAACAAGGAGAACGCCAAGAAGTGCAGGAAGGATCAAATTTTGCGAGCGCTTGGTACGGGACACACCCGTCCAACGAATCCGGAATGTTATGACTTCAGGAAACGCTACCATCGCCTCTACTACTACTACAAACCCGATAAGTGGTATTGGATGCTAGTCATATTGGCTCGTAAGGTCAGTAAAGTTGTTCATCAGGCGCGGAAATAGTTCGTAACACTTGCAACACAAAGGAAAAGTCTTACGAAATTATTAACTGACACCTGACACTAACACAACACAAAAATGAAATTCTTATATCGTGGCACAGTTCTTGGTTGCGACCATCAGCTTGATTTTCAGAACGAATGCGACTTTCCAAATGTGCATGATTGTGCTTGTCATTTTCATAGCAAACACAATCCAAGTACGAAACCAACCTTTTATGAGCATGAGTGAACGGAAAGAAGTGCTTGAAATGCACTCAAGTGCGGCCGAATTATACCAGGAAGAAATCAGTCGAAGGCAAGGGTATGATAGAGACCACGTCATGATCTCGAAAAAAAACCTGCAAGAGATGAGCAGCAGTGATTTCAAGAGAAAGGGAGGCTTGGAATTTTTCTGGAATTATAATAGTGTCGAGACCATACTGCTCGGATGCGCAATTTTGGTGAATCTGTTCGGAATTATGTTTGAGTCCGCATTTTTAAAGGAAGGTTCGGCTGCCTACGAGACGCTCGCGAACGTGACCTTAATGATCATTGTCTCGAGTCTGGTGTATTTGCTTTTGGTAATTTGGAGCGAGATTGTTGTTGCAGTGTTTCCGCAGCTGGACTGCAGCTTCATCAATATTTTGCAATCGAAAGCCAATAAGAGGAAGAAGGAGAAGAAGGAAATGGAGGATTATGGTCTAGACGACGGAGGAAAGGACACCACACGCGCAGTCGCAAAGAGTTTTGAGCTCGAAATGGCGAATATGACTTTCTCGGACAACCCAATGTATGCCGATAACGTGAAAAAGGCCAAGATGGCGGAACAGCATGCTGAGCTAAATGCCGTCAGGAACCACCCCGAGTTCGTCAAGCTCCAGAGCACTCTGCAGGCGGTCAGCAGTGAGCTGACCGACACCAAGATTACCCTCAAGAAAGGACTGCGGGAGGAAGCAATGCTGCAAGACAAGAAAAATATGAATAGGCCACCGCCGCCGCCTAAGGCAAATAAGACGGAGAAGGCTCCACCCTTGCCCGACAGTAGTATGAATGTTGCTAGGATTGCTGGTCTGAATAAGTCCGATTGGTCGGATAAGACCACTACCAAGGGGAAGAAGACATTTGTCATCAAAAAAAAGAAAACCCACGGGGATGATGCCAATTTATGAATGAATAATTTGCTTAACTTGGTATTTTTTGGCTACACTTCTTACTGGACGCATAAACATCGTTGCTAGGTGTGTAATTCACTGTAAGTCTACGTTATTCAGAATTAATTATACGAAGAATTTTGTCCTCGGCGGATTCCTGTTTCGACGCCGCAGCAGGAAACCTCAGCCCACGTTTTCCCTCAATGTAGTCCTTACTCCACATTCGGCTGAGGTGTCTGTCTCCTGAATCACAAATAGTCGTCAGAACAGTTATAATTCCGCCGTTCGGCCTCTGTCTCGCAATTTGTAGGGCCGTTTTTGCGGCCGCGACGACATGTACCCCGCTGCTGCCACCGACAAAGAGCCCTGAACTTGAAAGAAGATAGTCAGCCATATCGAGCGTGTGTTGGTCTGTAACAGAAACTGCAGAGTCAATCAGGCTGCGATCGATACCTCGGCTCAATATTGCGGTGACACGGTCACATCCGATGCCCTCCACAAAGGTATCGACCCGCTTTCGCTTAACTGTCGCCTCAGTTGCCTCCCTAACCCAGGCAATTCCCTCATTAATCCTGTTTGCCAGCACGCTCCCCTGTGGGTCAGCTAGCACCACCTGTACGTTTGGATAAATTTGCTTCAGTCGAGAGCCGACGCCGACGATTGTTCCCCCGGTGCCGGCACCTACGATAAACCCGTCAAGCGTGCTAATGCCAAGGGATCGCAGCTGCTCGTGGATTTCGGGACCGGTGGTGTTGTAGTGGGTTTTCCAATTGTCGTCGTTGGAAAACTGATCTAAAAAGATGGCAATGTGCTCGCCTTTACCCCCGTCCTTCGCGTTGATTTCATTGGCACGACGCCTAGCGACATTGACGTAGTGATGCTCACTCGCTATGCTCCGAGGATCCACCACAAGCAGGTCAGCCCCCAGCCTGACAATGTAATCCCTTTTCTGCACAGACATGTCACTGGGACAAACACAAAGGAAAGAGGTGGTGAACGGCAAGGAAGGGGGGAGGTTGGATATTATTGAGGAGAGGGATATCCCAGTAGAACCCGACGTGCCCTCCACAAACGTCACGCGCTTCGGAGGGGGGTGGGGGGAGAGGGAAATCTTGTGAAGAGCTGCTGTCAACATGCCCAAAGCCACCCGATCTTTGCAAGTCCCCGACGGATTGCGGTTTTCTAACTTTACTAGCAGGTTGATTTTTGTCTTCGGGGGAGCAACGGAGGTTAACAGTGATGACAACCTCGAAAGCTGCAATAACTCAGTATTACCGATAAGATCTGAGTAGACAGGGAGAACTGAAGAAGGGCTGGACATGTGGTGTACGTATTTTTGGTCTGTACCGTTCGTTGTGTTCTCCTTCTTGAATTTCAGGGCGCGAAGCGAGGGCAGCTGCACTTCGTCACAGTTATGCTCTAGGTCAATATTTGTCCTGAGGACCAGGAGCTGGTAGCCTATTGCTGTGGCCACAAAGGGAAGCATCGAAAAGCGGGATGGCAGAGAGACGTGGCAGAGGAGAGTGTGTGTTTAGTTGGCCTTTTTTTTACCTCCTCCAATATTTTGTGTCGGTGCTCATCAACAATCTTGAAGTGGGAGTGGGCGGGGTACTGTAGCCAAAACTATTCGTCTTGATTTGCCTTCTCCAAAAATTCTAGGGATAAAAAGTTCAGCTCCAATTTTCTCATATCAATTTTTCAACATCCTCGTAAGATTTGAGCATCGCAATTTTTTCGGTTGCTGATTTTCTTTTGTGGAAGACGCACAAGCTAGTGTTTTTCATCTTTCCGTGCACATTTGTCCAGTTACCGTTCGTTCCCTTCCCTTCTCGTGAGATAGATCTTGCCTGCCCTACCCTGAGGCAATGGAAAATAAAATCCTCACAAAAGCAATCGAAGTCGTCAAAGATGCTATCGCGGCCGATAAGGCTGAGAATTACAACGAGGCGTGCGAGTTGTACCTGAATGCTTGCGAGTACTTCCAGAAAGGTCTCAAGTACGAGCAGAACCCACAGCGCAAGGAGCAGATAAAGGGGAAGCTTACTGGTTACATCGAGCGCGCAGAGGAGTTGACCGCGTTTAAGAACAAAGAGAAGAAGCGATTGGAGGAGCTCGAAAAGAACCCCGGGAAGGGGGGGGCAGAAGGGACGAAGAAGAAGGGGGATAAAGAGGAGGATGAGGAGCAGGCCAAGCTGAGGGGAGCGCTTGCCGGTGCTGTTGTGACTGAGAAGCCGAATATTAAGTGGACTGATGTAGCCGGTCTGGAGAGCGCTAAGGAATCGCTGAAAGAAACTGTCATCCTCCCAGTAAAGTTTCCCCAGCTCTTTACAGGAAAGAGGCGTCCTTTCAAGGGCATCCTGCTTTTCGGCCCACCAGGGACCGGCAAGAGCTACCTCGCCAAGGCGGTCGCGACGGAGGCAGATTCTACCTTTTTTTCTGTGTCCTCTTCGGATCTTGTGAGCAAGTGGCAAGGAGAGAGCGAGAAACTCGTGCGAAACCTATTCGAGATGGCAAGGGAGGCAGGCAAGGCAATTATTTTCATTGACGAAGTGGACAGTTTGTGCGGGAGTCGGAGTGAGGGAGAGGTGAGTTGTGGCCACCAACAACAAATCGACGCGTAATCTGCTTGCGTCCAACGAACAGATAGCCCCCCCCCCCGAGAGTGTGCGCCCAAAAAAGTACATGCAAAGGTGACTCACACACCACGCAAAATGTTTTTATTAACACGCTTCCTGTCGTCATAACCAACAACATACGTGGCGGCACAGTCGGATTCAGCCCGCAGAATCAAAACTGAGTTTCTGGTACAGATGGATGGTGTTGGGAAGGGCCACAATGACGTGCTCGTTCTTGGAGCGACGAATGTGCCCTGGGAACTTGATAGCGCTATCAGAAGGAGGTTCGAGAAGCGTATTTATATTCCTCTCCCTGAGCCTTCTGCACGTACCTACATGCTCAAGCTGAATGTAGGAGACACTCCCAATAGCCTTACTGATGAGGACTTTGATAATATTGGCTTGATGACTGAGGGGGCCAGTGGCAGTGACATTGCAATTTTGGTCAATGAGGCCCTAATGGAACCCCTCCGAAAATGCCAGCAGGCCAAACAATTTCTGCCTATTTCGGGAGGTAAGCAAGCGGTTAAGGAGCAGATATGTGCCATGGCCATTGATTGGGGAACTAAAAAAAATCTTTCGAATTCAACCAAACGAATCTGGTCTTCTGACTGAAACTAACTGCCCCCTCCATTTCTTTTCTGTCCTCCCTAATTTGTATGAATGCCTCTTGTGTCTGGCTATCGTCTTTATCCTTCGTTATGAAATCGAAAAAATGTGTGCTTTTTTGTTGGGTCGGATTGCTCTCTTTTCAAATGCTGTAGAAAAATCAAATGAGAACCCTGCAGGAGAATATTTGACCCCTTGCACGGAATACCCCAATTGCCCTCACTGCCCCCCCAGACTCACCAGTGACCCTCCAAATGAAGAGTACACATGTGTGAAGTGTCATAGCAAGCGGATGAGTCTGTGGGACGTCCCTACGCCAAGTTTAAAGGCCCCTGATGTCTGCCTCGATGACTTCAAAAAAACCCTGGAGCACTCTCATTCGTCCGTCAGTCCGGAGGAATTGGAACGTTTTGTGGAATGGACGCATCAGTTCGGGCAAGAGGGTGTCTAGTACAGGATTTACATTAATAACGTTATAATAAACAAAATGGAAAGGAGGCGGACGAAAGCTGAAATTTTTTCGAGCAAGAGAGTTATTTTTTTTAAACTTCGCATTTTTTTTATTGCTCGGCGGTTGGAGGATCCATTCCAAAGCAGTAATTTATTTCTTTTATCCGTCTCATTATAAGTACACGATGTGTGAAAATGCGATTCCGTTTGTGCTTCCAAAAGTCAAAGCATCCATAAAATTTACAAGTCATTGTAGTAAACCAACTAGAAAATGGTCACAGCCACTGCAACGAGTGTTGTCACAATAGTGGCCAAACTCACCCCAATCGTACTACCAGCGGCTTTAAGGTCGGCACTAATGGTATTTGTGCTTCCGTCACTCATAGTCTGAGTGACCTCAGCTTTCTTGACTGCATCCTCGATATCATCCTCATCTGGGGCAGTAAAGGGGACTACGACAACATTACTCACTTCCGCAGCAATTTCGTCGAGTGCTTCCTGTAGAGCAGGGTTTTCTTGCGCCTTTTCTTCTGCCTTCTCCTTGAGTGTTTCGGTCAACACGCTGCTACCCTCGCTAGTGGCTGTGACAAGCTTGTCGTTGGATTCTTTAAGTTGATCGAGAATCTCACCAGTGACAGCATTGTCATCACATTCTCCCTCGCATGTGTGAATCATGACTATGTTGAAGTCAATGACGAGCTCGTTTTGCTCGTCGGCCGGCTCATCACCGGCCTCACCGCCAGAGGCATCCTCTAACCTTCGAGAAGTATCAACAGGGACACCATTGATGTGCGTAATCTCGATTTCTGCGCCTTCAGGAGGCTCCATGATTTCGGTCAAAGTGTCTAACATAACATCCACGAAAGCATCAAATACCTCGTTATCTCCTCCTGGAACGAACTCAGGGGGGGCCATTCCAGAAAGCTCAAGCTTGGCCGGGACCTTGACTTCAAGTTTTTCTTCAGTAACATAAATCTCTTCTTCCTCTGGCTCATCATCAGTGGGGGCAGGCTCATCATCAGTTGGGGCAGGCTCATCATCAGTGGGGGCAGGCTCGTCATCAGTGGGCTCAACAGGCTCATCATCGGTGGGCTCAACAGGCTCATCATCAGTGGGCTCAACAGGCTCATCATCGGTGGGCTCAACAGGCTCATCATCGGTGGGCTCAACAGGCTCATCATCAGTGGGGGAAGGCTCATCATCGGTGGGCGCAGGGGAAGGCTCATCATCGGTGTTGGGCGCAGGCTCATCATCAGTGGGAGCATCACAACCACTCACACATCCACGTGCGTCAGCAGCATGGATAAGAGAAGCTATCTTATCGCATGTGCTATCATGCAAATGATAGCGCTGTGTGTACGGGAGCATAGCATGGGTAAGACGAGGATTTTCGTATGCATAACTTGAGCCATCTTCGTGGGGGGGATAACTTCCATAACTTGAGCCATCTTTGTGGGGGAGATAACTTCCATAACTTGAGCCACCTTCGTGAGGGGGATAACTTCCGTAGCTATCAGTGGTGGGAAGATAGCTGTGGTAGCTGCCATCGTCGTAAAAAGTATCATCAATATCGCCACCCCAAGCAGAGTCAGGGAGGGCAGCAAAGTCGGCGCAGAGTCCATCCCAGCACTCGTTCTGCGCCATGAAGACAACAACTGTCGCACACAACTCAGTTAAGTCAGTGACCTCGCAGTAATCGACCATTTGTTGTGCTTCTGGGCTCATACCGAGCAACATCTGGCAGTTGCCCAAACTGAAAACAAGACCGGGGATGGGCATCTCAGGGGGTGAGTAGGGGCACTCTCCCTCAATCCTTTCAGGCAAAGTACTCGACATCAACATGTTGGCAGCACAAATAGCCTCGGGGCTGGTATTGGGAATATCAACCTCTCCGCACTCAAGCATCTGGGTGGCAGGGTCCCACTCAGTAAGCTTCCTAGTTGATTCATCTGCTTCTTGTCCCCCCTCGTTCACCATCATCAACAACATATCCACAACTTCAGAGTCGAGGTCATCGACCTCCCCGATGATAGTATCCCAACAACCAGGGAGTACCTCCTCAGCCACGGCGGGGCACTTTGTCTCCATGTCATCGGCAAAGGGAATGTAATTACAGTTGTTGGGAACGCTGAAAGAGTCATTATCGGAATTCTTCACTCTGTTGACGAGGCAGCGGACCATAGCGTGCTCCATGAATCCAAAGGCGTCTGAAAAATACGCTTCCATGGGATCGGCATCATGATAGCTACCAGGATAGCTACCAGGATAGCTACCATAGCTGCCGTCGGGCTCATCGCCGCCGCCACCGCCACCACCGCAAGTGCAGCCACACCTATCACTAACATCAGGCATTCCACACAGAGATATGGCATCAGCGCAAGTAAGACCAGCAGGCTGTCCCATACTGACAGCAAAGACACCGAGGGCGTCATCGTCATCGACGCAGTTGACATCGTCACCATCCTCCTCGCCACCCCAAGCAGAGGCAGGGAGGGCAGCAAAGTCGGCGCAGAGTCCATCCCAGCACTCGTTCTGCGCCATGAAGACAACAACTGTCGCACAC
>ERZ651776.2177-NODE-2177-length-21810-cov-4.913910_pt1 | contig 21810 bp, 16 predicted proteins | sample MGYA00514761_ERZ651776 | MGnify/ENA metagenome assembly ERZ651776 | reverse complement strand
GGGGAAAGGTGAGAGGGAAGGAGGAGGCGGAAGGGGGGGGAATTGCAATGACGAAGAGGAGGACGGCGAGGGAAATCTACGAAAAGGGGACCCTGCCGTTCGAGAGCCTCGCGGGTATCGTCGGGATGGGTCGTTTCTTCAGGGACGTTGCCATGCTGTCCGAGCGTCGTCGTTCCGACGCCTCGCCGGACGACGACGACGGCGGCACCGCCATGGACAACTTTCTCAGGAAGGGGGACGTGAGGAGGGCGTACGAGAACATCAGGATCGCGGAGGAGAACACGTTCGGACTGCTGATGAGGAGGGTCAGGAGGTGGGAGGAGATGGGTTGGGTCACGGTACTACGTCGGCCCGGCACCACCGTTCCCGGGACCTCCTCCTCCTCCTCCTCCCGGCAACGGCGCGCGGCGGACATGTCCGACGCCCTGCCGCTGGTGACGTTCGTCCACCGCACCCTCGACGGCGGTCTCCTCGCCCGGGAGCTGTACGAGAGGTTCGGGATCGTGGTGAGGTCGGGGGAGTTCCTGTCCGGGGAGTGCGTGGGGAGGGCGGGGGGGAGGGCGGTTGAGGGGTTGGAGGGGTTGGAAGGGGGTGGAAAAGTGGGAAGGGGGGAGGCGGTTAGGGTTAGTGTGGCGGCGTATAATACGCCGGAGGAGGTGGAGAGGTTCGCGGACGCGTGTGAGGGGGTGAGGGGGTTTGTTGTGGGGGGGGAGTGAATTGTTGAGAGGGACGTTGTGGGGAACGTACTTTATTGTTCTAGAGAAGAGTATTATTTTATTAGAAAAAATATTCGCAGAGGAACAAACGTGGGCATCCTTTTACTTTATCTACGATGCCTTAATAAATTATCGTACATTCTTAGCAAAGAAAATATAATATCATCTTGCGAGAGGGGTGATTGATGCCTGACGAGCACAACCATCATCAAATACCTCCCATTGTGTCACTGTATAGCTCCCATTCATCTTGGTACTGACTGCTTACACGAGTCATCTCTGTTATGTTCACAGGCTTGGGGCAGCTGGTCAAAGCGAAGTTGGACTCATCGTTTGCCGGTGAAGTGTAGCACATGTGGGTCGGGAAGTTTAAAACTGGAACACTACAGAAGCACCAGCACATTACCAGCCCGGCCATTAAAGCGGACCTCCTCTTGTCGAGAAATTCTTTCCAAGCGACTCCCAGGTCGACGCAGTACCGCTTCTTGAACTTGTTTGACACGTAGGCGATGGCGCCGTCCGTGACGATGAACTCGCCGAATGCCATTACCCCGAAGTTGAAAAGGGTTTGCGAGACCGGGATGGCCGCGCTTCCCGGATTGCCGGGATTGGCGTTCATCAGAAGCCAAAACGTGGAGCTCACCAGGAGAGACATAGCCTCGGTGATTGTCAAAATTATCATACAGGACTCGCAAAACCGTCGAAGACTATAGTCGGTTCCTTTTAATGAGTTTCTGGTAGGTTGATTTGAAAGCGCTTCTTCCGAAGCCACCTGACTATCCCTTCTCAGAAACACTGTCTTCAACGTTGTCCACATGTCCTGAATAGGTGTCTTGCCTTTCAAGAGCGAGTCTGCAATAAATAGCTCTGCGATGGTGCCGGAAACCTCGAATAGAACAGCCTCAGTTTTCGTCTCTGCGCTGCCTTGCAACATTCTCGAAAAAAAGGGAACAACGATTCCTGTGTTGGCGAAGGTCGCAAAAGTGGCGTCGTTGATATCGCATCCCATTTTACGGACTCCATATCTAGAGAAAATCCACGCCACTTCTATACCAACATTCAAAGCGATGATCTGTAGTCCTGAGCGAGCCGCAAACCGCATCAAATTACTCGTTTCGGAGCTGAAGACGTATGGCAAAATAACTCGAGTGTAGGTGAGCCCGACGAGAGTGTCAAAAAATATAGCTAGAAACGTGACCGCAAAGGCCTTCATCAGCCCCACGTGCCTTTCCTTATCGCGATTTGTTGAAAATGCGTATGCAGCAACAAAAAAGAACGGAGGTGCGATGAAGATGTAGAGGACGAGAAAACCTTTCATAGGGTGAGAGTCACTTTCCTCTCCGTGCTCAGCACTGTATTCGAGCTCCCTTAAAATTGATACGGAACTGATCACTGTTGATACTATCGTTAGTGCAACGCAGAGGCAGCAGCCTGCCTTGCTAGGGCGGAACATAAGAACGGCGCGAGTAAAATGGCAGAGCCACAACATCACCCAGAAGGCTATTTCCCTGAAGGCATACATAAACGGCAACTCCCCCATGCTCTGGGCAAAATATTGCTTGGACCCTGAAAAATGAAATGGCACGACCGTGGTGTTACCAAGGATCGGTGGGATGAATACAGCCGTGCTTCCAAAGAACTTGTCGGTCCTGTATTCTCGCGCATAGATCATCACATACACAATGCAAAGGCATGGAACGACAGCAGATGCAATGGAGGTGAGACCAGACCCGATGATAAGGTCCCTCAGGTTTCCAGTGAATGAAGCTATCGCCGCAATTGTCTCATCTTGGATATATTTCATAGAAGACCTCCGTCGTTGTTGGTCACCTCTCCGTGTGATTGTTTTGGCTTCAAGCGATGTGTATGGATCATTCTCATTCTTCTCTTCACTATCATCATCTTCAAGACTATTCGGTTGTGTTATATCTTTCTCCCAACCGTCTTCTAGAGAAGTAGACATTTTTTTGTGCGTATACGTCTGGGGAGTGAAACTAATGGCCTTTGTAGCTTGCTTTGCTTCTGCTACCACTATGACGGCTGAAATGTTGCACCTACAGAGCTTTATTCCGCATCAATAGTTAGTACCGTGTGTCAATTTGATTACCAGAAGTCTGCTTAGACGATTTTTTAAAGCTAAAGAAGAGTTTTCACACTTATTGAATTAGTGTTGGGGTTCAAGTCTGAGTCGTGAAACCAACCACCTCACCACCTCGTGCTGTGGCTTATCGTCCAAAAATCGGCAGAGCAAAAAATTATGATTCGTCAAAATTATGATTTGTCAACTCCATCTTTTTTTCCTGTTGCATCCTGGTCGACCGAAATGAAGTTAAGTCTAGCATCAGCCCTTCTTCTTTTGGGCGCAAGAGGTGATGATCCAACGATTGGTAAAAATAATTACCAGGGTTGCACTTCAGAAAGCTCGAAAGATCTTCCATACTGCGATGTCTCCTTATCGATTGACGAGAGGCTTGACGATCTTTGGGATCGTGTAAAGGATCTGGATGCGCGTGTTCAGACTATGAGCCCTCAGGCTGACCTTGGAAACACCTGTGGATGCCACACGGGTGGGTACGAAGATGCCGAGCTGCCACAGTACTATTGGCTCGTGGAGACCAACACCAACGTTGCGTCCAGGTGCAGAAATGAGGGCAGCTGTGCCACAACCTTTCCCGGTCCACTCAACATGGGGTCTAGTTTCAACAGGACGCTCTGGAGGTCGAAGGGTGGCATCATTGGGAACGAGATTCGGGCATTCAACAACTTGGGTTGGGATCGTGTGACGGGAACGGATGAGAATCCGGATCTTATCGGCGTGACGGGGTACGGTCCGAACATCAACATAGCGCGTGACCCGCGTTTCGGGCGTACGAGCGAGCTTCCGGGTGAGGATCCGTTCCACAGCGGAACGTACGGTGCCGAGATGATGCTGGGGATGCAGGAGGAGGATGAAAACGGTCACCCCAAGATGATGGCGTATCTGAAGCACTTCACTGCGTACAGTACGGAGACAAACAGGGGAGGTGACACCTACGAGATATCGATGCACGACCTATTCGACACTTACCTGCCACAGTACGAGAAGGGCTTTGTTGAGGGGGGAGCGACTGGTGCAATGTGTTCTTATAATGGAATAAACGGTGAGTGCGACGTCGTGCTGTAACTCGATCAGCCATGCTGTAACTCGATCAGCCATGCTGTAACTCAATCGGCCGCTTCAAACTGCGTAGTTTCTTTAGTCATTACTAATTCACGTCCATCTCATTCACAGGTGTTCCATCCTGTGCAAATAGTTGGCTGCTAAATGACGTTCTCAGGGGAAAGTGGAACATGAAGGATGCGCACATTACCACGGATTGTGGGGCAGTTACAAACCTTCTCCATGAACCGGCGAACGCAGCGAGCAATGTGGAAGCGGTTGCCATGGCTCTTAATGGGGGTACTGATGTGGAAATGGGAAGCACACTTTTCAGCGAGAATCTGAGGAATGCGACGGAGAGCGGACTCGTCAAAGAAGAAGATTTCGAGAAGAGCTGGAGGAGGACCTTCAGGGTTTTGTTCAAGAGTGGTCGATTCGATCCCATTGACTCGATTAAATGGAGTAATTTTGGAGTGGAGATGATTAATAGCACGTTCGCTCAGGAGACTAATATGGAAGCCGCCCTTCAGGGGAATGTTCTATTGAAAAATGACGGACTACTACCCCTGACTGCTGGTCAAAAAATCGCTGTCGTTGGACCTATGTTCGATGCCAGGAAATCTCTCCTGTCCTCTTACGCCGCTGATGACATCTGCTTCGACCAAGAAAATACTAACTATGCCTGCATAACTTCGCTTTTGGAGGCTGTGACCGAAAATAACGTCGGCGGAACCACCGTAGGCTCGCTTGGGGTAAACATCTTGGATGACGATGAGAGCAATATTGACGCTGCTGTAAGCGTGGCGAGAGATGCTGACCTTGTGATCCTTGCAGTAGGACAAGACAAATCCGTGGAACAGGAGGGCAAAGACAGGACGGACACTGCTCTGCCGGGAATTCAGGAAGAGTTCGCGAAAAAAATTTTGGCTCTCAACAAGCCTGTAGCCATGGTCATGGTCAACGGAGGTGCCATCGCAATCGACAATTTGGTTGACGGACCCAATGCCATTGTCGAAGGGTTCAACCCAAATGTTAAAGGTTTTGAGGCCCTCGGAAAGCTATTGTTTGGAGCGAATCGCTGGGGCAAGCTGCCCGTCACGATGTATCCCCATTCGTACATAGATGAACAAGAGATGACCAATTACGACATGTCCAAGAGTCCCGGTCGCACTTACAAATATTACCAGGGTGAACCGCTCTTTGAATTTGGCCATGGGCTTTCGTACACTACTTTTGATTTGAGCTGTGATGATAGCAAGGATGAGGACAACAGCGTTAAGATCAAGTGCAGTCTCAGTAACTCGGGAGATGTTGATGGAGACGAGGTTGTCATGGTCTTCCACAGCATTGGGGATAATGTCGATGTAGACCATCCAGTGCCCATCAAACAGCTCCGCGACTTTAGCAGGGAAGGTGTTGTAAAGGGGGGCAAAAAAGAAGTTACTTTTGCCTTTACAGCTGACGATATTTTTGGCGTCATCGATGGCAACGGGGACAAACAGGTCTATAGTGGAACGCACAACGTTGTCGTTGTTGCCGGTGACAAGAAGGTTGAACTCCAGTACACGCTGTAATTTTTCTGTAAAAGAACACAAGTAATTTTGGTGAAGAGGGAAGGGAGTTTTGCTGGCAAAAAAAATCAAAAATTTCAGAAATAATGCTACTACTTGTAAAATGTCACATTTATCTCAACATCAGTACGCCAACATTGGCATCATCATCACTTGCGTCTCTTTTTACCTCCCAAACCTGCTGTGTCCATCAATTTTCGAAGCTCGTTTTCAACAACAAGAGCGAATTTGCAGACCCATGAGTCTGGCTCATTGTAAAGCCTAGCGTTGCTAAAAATGAGGTTCCAGTCAGCTACAAAGTCCGCTATGCTAGTGTAGGTGTGGGAGCTGAGCTTTTTCATGATTCCGCTGATACAAATTGGTTTTTTTATCACTTGATAGTAATCTGGGAAGTCAGCTTTGCTGGGCAGTTCATAAAAGACGTCCGAGTACAGAATTCTGTCTGGGGTTTGGATCTTGAGCAGCTCCCCCACAACCCCCGAGAGGGCTTTTATATCGGCCACTTTCAAGAGCCCCTTCTTCCCCTTCCTTTTCAGCTTCTCTTCCGCTTTCCTCCTCTCCTCGTCTGCTTCCTCCTCGTCCGCCTCTTTCTCCAATTTGCGAATGAATTGTATTTCAGTCATAGACTCGTCGTTATAGTTCACCCTTTCTTTTCTCCGACCGAGCGCCATCTCCTGTATATCGGCTTTCTCCTTCTCTTTTACGTCGCTGTCTGTCGGAGCGCGCACAAATTCTGGGACCTCGTCTTCTCCTACTAAGCCCCACTTTGCTTCTCCCTTAGAATTCATGTCTGCGATGATTTTGTCAGCACGGGCGGAGTCAACCTCGCAGTACTTGGTGAATTCGTCCTCGTCGATTGCCATGAGTTCGCTGAGCGCCTGCCCTTCCGCTTCGATCAATTCCCTGATCCTGCTTTCGTCTTGGGACGACGGCTTCGATTTTAATTTTGACTTCGGTTTCTTTCCTCCCTTCTCCGTCTTGGATTTCTTCTCGGCCGGCTCTTTTCCTTCCCCTTCCCGGGCATTATCGCCTCCCTCGTACTCTTGCTCGTCCTCATATTCTTGATCATCCTCTTGCTCGTCCTCTTCTTCCTCGCTGTCTATTTGTGTCTTTGTGTACTCCGCACTTACGGCGTTCGTCTTCAATTCGTCTGCATCAGCCATCAAAACCTCCATCATGGCATTTCTCTCGTTTTGTGTTTCTGTCACCTCCTTCTTCTCCTGCATGTCGAATTTTCCCGCCTCGATGGCTAGCTGATTCATGTTGAGCTTCTCCGTGGCTCGGGAGAGGATTTTCTCCTCAACAGGCGAGTTTGTAATCAAGCGGAAGACTCGCACCTCCCTCCTCTGTCCGATTCTATGTGCGCGATCCTGAGCCTGAAGGTCCATCATCGGGTTCCAATCGCTGTCAAAAATGATAACAGTGTCGGCGGTGGCTAAGTTCAGACCGAGACCTCCCGCTCGCGTACTCAGCAAAAATATAAAGTACGGCGAGTCGGGTGCGTTGAAATCCTTCATGCGCTTCTCTCTATCTTCGGCCGCGGTGCTCCCGTCGAGACGAAGGTGCTTGTAGCCCCGGTATTCGAAATAGTCTTCCATGACGCTCATGACCTGAGTCATCTGGGTGAAAATCAGGACACGGTGGCCGGTCTTCTTGAGTTTTGGGAGCATCCTATCCAGCAACTCGAACTTTCCACTGCACCTGATCATCATCTCGTCGATATCCCAGCCCTCCTTCAGAAATAGATAAGGGTGATTGCACACTTTCCGAAGCTGCATAAGAATGTTGTTAAGGCCCTTCACCAAGGTTCCCGTTTTGTTCCCGTTTCCATGCGCAGAGGCTTGGAACTGGCGGTACAGCGTCTTCTGCCACGCCGATAAATCGCAGCGGACGACTTTTTCGACCTTTTCAGGCAGCTGATCCAGAACCTCAGCCTTGACCCTCCTCAGCATGAAGGGTCTCAAGAGCTCGTGCAACCGGTTGATGATGAGGAGTCTTTCCTCGCTGCTGAGAAGGTCGTCTTCGAACTCCTTGTCCCTCTCCTTGGGAATTCCTTGGGCGGCAGTCTTAAACTGGCTGAAGGGCTTGTTGAACCAAGTGTCGAAAGTCTCAGCGCAATCGAAAACCGACGGGAGGAGGAAGTTCAATAACGACCAAAGCTCGGGAAGATTGTTCTGCAGGGGAGTTCCGGTCAAAAGGATCCGGTGGAAGGTCGTGTACTGTGTCGAAAGAATAGTCGAGAACTTTGAGTTGGCGTTTTTCATCCTGTGCCCCTCGTCCACGATTGCATACTGCCAGTCAAGTTTCTTCAGGCTCTTCCTGTCCTTCATCACGAACTCATATGTGGTAACGAGAACGTTGAAACGCCCGGTGGCGACTTCCCGAGTGAAGAGTTTCTTTCTGGCATCCTTGACACCTTTGTAGGTGATGACGTTGCACTTGGGGAACCACTTGGCGAACTCGTTCGTCCAGTTGGAAAGCGTGGACAAGGGGACGATGATCAAGTATGGCCCTAGATTATTTTTCGCGGACATCAAATAAGAAATCAGGCCAATTGTTTGAATCGTCTTCCCCAGTCCCATCTCATCCGCCAGAATCCCGTTGAGAGAATTGTTGTAGAGGGAGACCATCCACTGAACACCTGAAAGCTGGTAGGACTTGAGCTTCCCCCCAGTTAGCGCCTCTGGCTGCGTCACGACTTCGATATTGCTGTGCGCTTTTTCGTAGTACGACTTGTCGTTCGATTTGTCATTGTTTTCCCCCGACCCGGAGGCAATTTCATTTTCATTTTCGTCCCCGGCAGCTTTTCGAGCATTCTCCACCATGGTACCAATCTTCTTTAAATATCCCTCCGTGCTCTCGAGCAAAAATTTCAGCCGCTTGTTCTTCGTCTCGCCAAGGAGCTTGTTGTACTCTTCCAAATTATTCGTTTTGAGGGCCTGGATCCTATTTGCATCGATGAAAAAGGAGCGTTCGTTGAAAAATGTCGGTGATGGAAGGGGGAGGGTTAGTGAATTGAATAAAAACGAACCCACAAAACCACAACCAAAGGCTGCTCAAAACCGCCTCAAAACCGCTTCAAAACTTCTCACCTTTTCCTCTCTGAATCAACCGCCTCCCTTGCCGCCCTCCTCTCCCTCTTCCCGATATAATCCCTGACCGCCCTGGCAACTTTCCCCTCCTTGGCCTTCCTCCGTCCGTGCCACTTGGTGAAGGCGTCCGCGTGCTGCCGGAGACGCTGGAGCTGCTGGGAGTGGTTTTTCGTGGTGGTTAGGATGAGGTTTTTGTGGGATGATGCGGTGGTCTTCGTCAGATGGGCGACGAGCCGCGGGGCTGGGGGGACGTAGCGATGCAGCTTTTGGGGCTTGGGAAGGAGGCATGAATAGCCTTGGGTTCGGAGGAGGAAGCTTGGATCACCTGCTTCGACCGTCGTTCGCACTGTACCGAAAGCGTGTGACATGAAGCCCATGGTTTGTGAGCCCTCGTACACGTTGTGGTGGGTGTTTAGCGTTGGCTCGCTTTCGTTGGGGCTTTGAGGGAGAATTTGTTTAACTTTGTTCATTTGGTTCAATTTTTCCGGGGGGGCGAGGGGAGAAGACGAGATGGATTTTTCATCGTCGTCCTTTTCGTCAGTGTTCATTTTGTCGTCGTTTTCGTCCAATGGATCCGTTAGATCCGTTAAATCGGAGGAGTCGTAGACTGTGTTCGGAGATTTCAAACCCTCCCACACGCGGAGAACATCGTGCCGCATTTCCCTTCGCTCTAATTCGTCTTTTTCTATCCTGAAAACGTTGGAGGAAGCGTCTCCTGTATTTTGGTGAGTATTCACTAAGACGTCGCCGACGCCGAATGCTGGGATGAGGGCTTCTGACGTATCATCGGAGCGGGGTAGACCATTGTCGGGCAACAGAGGTACAAAGTGGAGAGAGGAAGGAGGGCAATTGGACGGCATAAGTAGGGATGGGCTGACGGCAGATAGATAAAGGTGTGGGTCAATTTTGTGGGTGAGTGATTTAAAGTGTGACTGGATATGTTAGGTGTTGCCAGAGAAGTTTTTTCGAGTGAAGGTGTATTGAAGCACACAAACGTTGGCATACACTTTTTCTTTCTCGCCAGAATATATTGGAGAGCTACCACAACCACTAAGAACATCAAACGACGTTATTAAAATCTCACCTTTCCTTGAATATAGTTGTTTTCAATGGTGCGGAAATTCCTTGAAAATGAGTTCTTTTCCTTGTCGTAGTCACAAATCTCCCCTTGTTGGGGTCAATAGCATTGTGTCCATACGCAGGAACAAAAACTAACACACGGCACCTCGCTCTCGCCGCAGGCCAAAAATGCCCCGATTAATCCCGGCCTCGATGACGGGAAGCTAATCTCAATTATTGGTGACGAAGACACCGTGACTGGATTTCTCTTGGCTGGGATTGGACACCGGACGGCTGAAGAGAGTAATTTTTTGATCGTAAAGGAGGGGACAGCTGTCAGTCTCATCGAGCAGACGTTTACAAAGCTGGTGAATCGTCCGGATGTTGGAATCCTCCTCATCAACCAGCACGTTGCAAATGAAATCAGACACCTACTTAACGCCTACAATGAGACCATTCCTACAGTGCTTGAGATTCCTTCCAAGGACCACCCATACGATCCCGAGAAAGACACAATTATGCAGCGGGTCAATATGTATCTTGGGGGCGGGAACTGAGCAGATTCGATAGCAAGTGAATGTAGTGGAAAAGAAGAGCCATAATTTTGAGGTTTGTGTTGGTTGGTTGTTCTTCTCGTAATTACTTTTATATCTACTACAATCCTTTGCGCAGAATTTGGTAGCTGCGCGTTATCAGCTTACTGCGCTCGAGCGCCTCCTTCTGCTTCGTTTCGACTTCTTGCCGAAATCTGTCAGGATGCCACAACAGCATCTGTCTCCTGAAGGCGGTTGTAATGGTCTTCTTGTTCTTTTCGTGTGGTTTTAGCCCCAGAACTGCGTAAGGGTCTGTCGTGTCGAAATTGAATTTGACCCCTCCTGAGGTGTATTTGTCTTTTTTGGGGGGCGGGGGTCGTTGTCGCTGCTGTTGTTGTTGTTGTTGTTGTTGTCTTCGGTTGTGGTGGTCCTGCTGTTGCTGACGCTGCTGCTGCTGCTGCTGTTGCTGACGCTGCTGCTCTCTCCTACGCTCATTCCTCTCATGTTTCCGCCTCTCTTCCTTCTGTTTCCTCTCCATCTCCGCCCGCCGTCGATCGCGGTCACCAATATTTATCTCGTCATGCCAAACCCAATCACTACTCTCGCTCTTTTCGGCCTCCTTTTCCTCCGTGTCCTCCTCCCAGCTCCTCCTCTCTTTATAGCCTGGTAGTATGATCTTTCGGAACGCACCCACCACAATCGTTCCGGCGACGACAACTGGCAATTTGGAAATGAGAAAAGAGCCAAGCCGAAAAATGAAGTTTCCAAAGAATCGAAGGCCGAACGTTAGGAGCTTAGCATCCCCGACGGGATTTGAGCGCCTATTCTCGAAGTGACGCATTGCCCCTACCCATTTTTTATGCAGCTGATCTGAGGAGGTCAAACTTCCCACCCCGAAGATCTTATGGTCAGAAGCACTAACAGCAAAGGGTGGATTGTCTCCCTGTACTCCAGAAAATGAGACGCGGAAAGCCTCACCGAAAATGTGATACTCGAATATGTAGGTGGGTAGATAAGCGCGATTTGAGTTTATGAGCTGAAATTTAGCGTTATCTCCAAGCTCCGCCTTTGCCATTGAGCGCGCCAACCGCCATGCAGTGTTCCTGTGAGAATTCCAGGGATCTGGCTCAATGTCAATCCTACTGTTGTCGGGAAGAATTATTCGATTGAGCCATTTAGGATCGAAATCGGTTGCAGCATCTATATTGGGGGATTCGGTGAAAGTCTTGGCATGAACTTGATTTGCAATACTGCGCCTGAAATTATACCCAGCATATACAGCTACACCTTGGTGATAGCAGAGATTCTTATTCGTCAGTGTGTTGAAATCAAAAACGAAAAACGGCTGGAATGCAGCGATTAGAGTCGTTTTCTTGTCGTCAACTAGAAAATTGATTCCATTAGATTTCTTGTGTTCCTCATAGGCTTCAATCAAGTCTTTGGGAGGCAAAGAAAAAGGGAGCCCTTTCAGGTTGAATTCTCCTTTACTGGCGAATGTTCTTGACACGAGATGCACAACTGTCGGTCGAGGAGATCGACTGCAAAATTTTACAAACATTTGGAAAAAATCAAGGCATTAAAACCCCACGACAACAATGTGAGTGAGTTTTTTTCCCCTTTGCCTTATCTCCCCCCACACGACAAATTGAACTATAAAACCTTTACGTAACCCTTCTACAACTTCGAAGGAACTGGCTCTGCAAAAATAAATACCACAAGACCTCTCTTTTAGGGGTCAACAATGGCATCTTGGATCCCCCCTGTGCAAGGCCGCAATGGGATGGAAGGCAAAATCCTGAAGTACGAGATAGGGGCTATGGCGCTTGGTGCTTTTGGCTCAGTCTGCTACAGATTCGACCTCTTCGGTCTCTCTGCGAAGCATTACGCCGTGCTAGTTGTGTTCTGTTTATACTTTTGTCTGGGTCGATACATAATGGAGTGCACGACGGCCCCCCCTATGAATGATCCCCACACTTATTGCAAGAGAATCCTCCCGAACAAGAGGAAAAAATCTTTGGTTTGTTTGGGTGATAGCATTACGCATCAGGGCCTCAGCGGGGAGTTTGTTCGTATGCTGAGGGAAGCCAGGGAGGATTTAGATGTCGTGAACTGTGGACAGAATAGCATTCTGACGCACACAGTTCTGAAGGAGCGAGTTGCGTGGGTGAATGCCTGCAAGCCGGATTACGTGAATTTAATGATTGGAACGAATGATGTAAAGGGAATATACAAGAAAGTGTGGGGGGAGGGGAGTAAGGTCACGTGGCATATAAATGAGGATATCTCCTACGAACAATTCGGCAGCAACTTTGAGAGAATTCTCGAGAGTCTCTATACTGGAGGGTCTGCCAAGATCATTGTATGCACATTACCGCCCATGGGAGAGGACCTATCTTGCGCTGCCAATGAACACATAAAGAAGGCCAATGCCATCATTTTAAAAATATGCAAGAAATACCGTGCGAGTAACCGCGTTGTCGTCGCGGATGTTTTCACATCGCTGTCAGAATATCTCAACAAAAATACCACTGCTGAGTATCGAAAAAAAGGGCTAAAAGTTGACAACTTCGAATCAGTCGGCCCTGCATGTGCTCTAAAGAAATATGTGCTGGGAAAAGATTACGACGAAATTGGACGTGCTAGTGGTCTTAGACTAATGATCGATGCTCTTCATTTGAATACGACTGGTGCGGCAATTGTCGCAAAGGATATCTTGAAAGAGTTAAAATGATGCCGAAAAGTTGCTAAAAGATAACCTTCTTTAAAAATTATTTAACCCGTTTCAGATTTAAAATCTTTAAGATTTTAAATCTGAAACGGGTTAAATATAGTGAAGCCGCTCTCTGTTCTATACCATATTTTTATTTGGTCCCATTGCAGCAGATGAATATGATGGCGGGGGTCCAATCGGTCCGAGGTTTCCAAGTTGAACACCTGTAAACTGGTTAGGATCCACAAAGGGAGCAGGTTTTTCTATTTGCGACGCCAATACAGGTGCGAGAGGATTTCCTGTGGTATTCGCGGCGCTTAGAGCCGACCCTGTTGTTCTTCGATAAATAGTTCTTAGGATCAAACCCATCACCCAGACGATTATGAGTAGCCCAAAAATCACGCCCACAAGAATAATCTCGCTATCTGTCATTTTCTTGATCGGATTAGCGATCGTCGGCTTGAGGGTAGGCGCCGCACTCGGTGTTAAGGAGGGAGATAAGGTTGGAGAATTAGAGGGGTACACGCTAGGAGCAGGTGAATTAGTTGGCGCTAGTGTGATTCTAGTGCAGTTATAGCTCACTGCAGATCCGATAATCTCAAAGGGAGCACAAAGTGAAGAAGCTTCGCACGCATCCCCCACTCCATTGACGAGTGCCTTGCCAATGTGACTGTGATATCCCTCATCTTGGTCACAGGGGTCGATTGTGATTCTTGCATTTTCGACATTGTCGTTTTTATTATGCGACAGGTCCATTGATGTGGATAAAGAGAACTTGACTCCTATCAGCGAAGCCCTGGAAAGGTAAGAGTAAATTCCGTCATTGCAGTTTGTGAACGATACCATTCGTAAAGTTGTTGGCCTGTTCAAGTGAATCTTGGTAAGATAAAGATTTTATTGATCATCAGTATCGCTCGCTCGCACGCTTTTCCTCACTCACGATTTGTACAGTTCCATTCCATGAATCCCTTTGTGAAAATTTATTCCTGTCCAGACCGTGTCAATTGCCTCATACAATTTTATCAGATGTCTTCTTTTCTCCCCATCAATGATGCAATCAATCTCCCTCGTATCCGTCGGTGCTACAGCACAATATACATTTAGCCTATCTCGCGACACTTGGTTCATCGTCGAAGGAGAAAAACAACCATAACCAGAGGCACTGCAACCAGAATATACTCCACTAACTAGTTCAATCGAATCTCCATTTTGCGCTTCTGCGTTTACTCCGAAACCTGCTTTAAAGAACAATTCCACCTGGTTAGTAACTGTATGGGTTGACATAAGTTTTGTAGAGTGGAAAAAGGTAGGTAGCAAGCATTTATTTCAGTTCGCCTTGTCACTCTACTCCGGCCAACAACTTACTTCAATGAATAAATACTTTTGTGTTTTCTCAGAATGAAGATCTCCTGCTCTTCATCCCGCAGTATTCCGTCGGGGACCCAAGTCGTGCACGCAAGACATTGCTGCTGCTACAAAATGTCAATACAATTCTCGCTGAATTATTACGATTCCAAACGATGTGAATTCCTTGACTTCTGCTGCTTACGATTGTGCAGATGAGACAAAGCATCAGTGCACTGAAGGCACTCTCGGAGTAGTGGATGATGTCACACAAGGCCGCTGCAGACATAACAGATGCAATCGTGGATTACCAGGATAACCCGGTGAAAATGCATGATTAACATCGGGAAGGCTGCTAAAGATATATCTTCCGCAGGGTTTGGAATTGCGAAAGCAACAGAAGACTGCACCAGTCAGGAAACTGTGGCCGGTGTCCATTCGTGAGGGGAAAGCTAAATATAGTTTTCCATAAGAGAAGTGAGATTTTTATCTTCTTAGGCAAATGCTCACAATGTAAATTAATTCAATTATTTCAGTGGGTGGCGAACACTTGCTACACCGTGCCTTGCCCCCCCAGCCTTCTTCCTTTCCTCCTCGGCCTTCTTCCTTTCCTCCTCGGCCTTTTTCTTTTGCTCCAAGACGGCGTCGATTTTGGCCTTCATGCCATTCAGCACATCATTGTGTCTTTTCAACATGGCTTCGTCGCTGATGTCTTCTTCGCTATCTGCGTCCTTTACGTCTCCCCCATTAAGGATACTCAACTCGTTTTCTTTCAGAACTCGGATCTTGGGTGCAATGATGATGTTACTATTATTGTAACCGCTGCCGGCATCGCCGCCATCTTCGACACCTTCGACGTCAAAGTCCTCCTCTCCAAACTCGTTCACAATGTCACCCCATCTTATGACGCCGGTGTGGTCACCTTGATTGACATTGTTGAGTTGCTTAACATTGTTGGAGATACTACTGTTTGAGATATTAACAAAGTTGGGGTTGACGACGCTAGGGATAGCTGGTTCTCCGAGAGCAGGGTTCCGCTCGAATCGTCCGTACGGTCCGCCGCCTTGGTCAGCATCAAGTGGAGGACAATGGTGAGGGGTGTCGACGGAGTTGGACAAGACGTAAATTGAACTCTGTTTTGTGACTCGTTCGTTGGTCATTTGGGGGGGTCCGCTGGATTTCCTTCCCTTGCTGCTACTGCTTTTCTGGCTGTAATTCAAGGAAAAGGGAGAGTTCACAGAGCTGAAGCTGCCATCGTTTGCGCTCGCATCTTCGCCCCCTCCACCTCCCACTCCTCCCTCTTCCCCTGTTCCACTACTAATTCCGTTCACACCACCAGTGAAGGCATGTTTGTCGCCCCCACCGCCGCCTGCGTTAAAGCTTGCAGCTGATAGAGCCCCTCCGCTCCCGATGGCGCTAATGCCGTTCGATTTTCTCCCGCTAATTTTGTCCCTTGCACTTGTGAAAGCGTCATTCTTTCTCGCACGCTCCCTCCAGTCACTACTGGTCAATCCGGGTTCAAAGTGAGTGGCTCCATCTTCGGGGTGACCAGAATCCAGGAATCCCTCGTTGTTTTCCAGAATCAGCGGAAATGGGGAGCGAACTTCGGCCTCATAGCAAATTTCACCTGCCCTCATCAACGTGACATTTGTAGATTGGATCGCCTTCCAGAACAAAGTGTTGAAGGAGTCGGGGGTGGGGATAGGACATAATTGGTCGTTGCTTTCCACACCAGTAGAATCAAGCAGCTCTCGCAACATGACATACTCCAAAACCCGCATTTCTTCTCTCTCCCTGTGCGCCTTGGCAAGTTCGTTACACAAGCGAGGCACTGTCAGCAAGTACTCGTCGGTTTCTTTGCACAATTTGTACCTGGTGTTCAGTGCCCTGTCGACTATTTCCAGTAGTAGCTTTGTAAAAGGGCTATTCTTTGCGCTCTCTGAGGCCTTCTTAAAATCGTCGTTGATAGAATTCGTGACTCGCTCCATTTCCGCCGGCTCGGCAGCGGCCAACTTTCTTTCGTTCATTTTCACTGCATGGCCGACAATAGCGCCAACATGCTGTATTATCCACTCCGCGCGGTCCTTGTTTACGAGAGTGCGGTGCTTGGGGGGGGTAAGGGAGCTAGTGTGATGATTGTCGCAGAGAACGTTGATCTTGAAGCTCTCTTTCTTGGTCCTGATTTTGACTATACTTGACAGTTGTTGTGCTGCCTGCTGCTGAAGGGAGTATTGCTGTTGCATTTGGAGCTGTATTTGCTGCTGCTGCTGCACAACAAGTTGTTGCTGCTGCATCATGAGCTTTTGCTGCTGCTGCGGGTCGTTTACACCGCCGGCTAGAGAGGACTGCGTGGTTTGAGGGATGACAGGAATGACGGGTACGGGTAGAGGGAGATTACTAGCAGGGGCTGCGACCACTACTTCCTCCTCGATCTCCTCCTCCTCAAAGTAGAACAAGTCCGGATATATTTTGATCAGGTGTTCGCCGATGTATTTCTGAAGAATTGTAGTCAAGGGTTGAGATCGCAGAAGGCTAGACGTCAACGACGGTAGATGGGCAGCAGTCATATAGGGAGTCGTGCTGTTGAGTATGAGAGTGTTGCAAGCCGCGCCCTTCCTAACCAAGGGTTCTGGGGGGTCAGGAGTGGGCACGGCGGCCAGAGGGGGCATTGCCAGAGGTGGCTGCATCGCCATCATTCCTGGTGTAGGTGATTTTCTCCGGTTCGTCACTTTTCCTTTCTTCGACTTTCCCTTCCTCGTTTTTTTCTTCATTGAGGTGGCCAACATCCGCCCTGAGATTGTCGTGACGGCAGTAGCTGTTGTGTCGTCGGTTAAGTTGGTTAAGTTGGTCAAGTTCTTAGTTGTTGTGCCGTCCGTTGGATTGCTGCTATGGTTGATGCTCGTCGTTTCGGTTTTGGCTTTGTTGTTGCTTGTTGTATCACCAGTTGTAATGCCCGCTTTATCATTTGTTGTGAGATCGCTCATTGTGACGTCGCTCTTATCATTATCCCTTTTCTCCTCCACACGTGACAACAATCCGAGGCTATGGAAAACGCCTACAATCACTCGAGCACTGACACACCCGACAGCTCCGTCACCCGAGAGCATCTTCTCAAAACCTGTCGAGCTCTGCTGCTGCTTTAATGGAGACGGGGCTGTAGATGGGGTGTTTGGGACTGTCGGTGTTGTCGCGGGAGAGGATGAATGAGGCGAATTAGGCACTTTCGAGGTAGTGCCTTCACTTGCATCCCCAACCACATTGGAATTGGTGTTCGAAGTTGTGGATGCAACCGCATTCCCATTCGCATTTGCGGCGACATTAGCTGCGGTATTTGTGTTCACATTTGTGTCCGCGGTAAAATTGATGCTGACATCTGGTTTCACATCTGCGCTGACCGTTGGTTTGGTGGTTGTCTCATTCATCGAATTATTCACCGAATTATTCATCGAATTTCCGCCTTCGACTTCCATGGCTACAGTATCAAAGCCACCGGTGGAAGGGACTGTCTTATTGTCAATCGACGCCCTTATCTTATCCCATGCCTCGCTCCGGAAGGTGCCCCCCGCCCCAGCCCCCGCAAGCTGGTTGGCGACCAAAGGAAACAGCGATGGCGGGATCCTTCGCCCCAGCGGATGGTGGTGGTAAGGCGAATCCTCCTGCTCAAAACCCAACGTCCTGTAGACATACTCCCCCCCTCCCTTGCCATCGCTGTGATTCAGCTTGTCAAGTAACTCCAGCTCCGTCAAGCCGTCATTGGCATTTGCCTTGGCGAGTATTCTGAAGAGCGAGCGGCAGAGGTGGTTGGACGTAGGCCATTCTCGGGAGACTCTTGGGGTTAGGTTTTCGTAGTCCTCGTCCTCGCTGCCGTCGCTGTCGGGCTGACTGACGAATACCGTTTCCTTCATGGCAGCTGATCGACGCAGACCGTGTTGTGCGAGATTCAATGCGCTTGAAGCTGCAGTTGAGTACGGAAAAGAAAGAGGGGCATGGCTGCCGTCGATTATCAGAGGCTGGGGAACAAGGTTACTAGAATTGTCCCCCAGCGACTCAGACCCTGACTTTCGGCGTTTGCTGCTGTTCCCAGACCAAGACGTCGAGGCCTTCTTCTTGTTCGAGGAATGGTTTGGGGAGTGGTTGAAGGCGTACTCCTTCTTGAGGCGACGAGCCTCATCGTAGATTTTTTGGAGGGATGTTATTTGTTTCAGGAGCGTTTGTGTTGAGGTTGCTTTTTGCGCTTTTTGCACTTTTTTTTGTGCTTTTTGTGCTTTTTGTGCTTTTTGCTTTTGAGTTGCTTGTTCCTTGGGGGGCGGCGCTGCCATTGGTTTTGGGGCTGGGGCTGGGGCTGGGGCTGGGGCTGTTAGGGTTGGGGCTAGAGCGGCGCCTGGTGATGGCAACAGGGATGGCAAGGAGGATGGCGATGGAGATGGAGATGGGATTTGGGTTTGGAGAACACTACCGCTGTTTTCCACTGCGAAGGCACCTGGAAGGTAATGTGAGGTACCGCCTAAGGGAGAATTCCCTTGCAAACCATCGTCTGCTGAGGGTGGAGGCAGAGAAGTAGGAAGAGAAGGAGCTGGGTTGACAGAAGATGTCTCTGGAGGAGGTTGGACCGGGGCAATACCGGCGTCAATCGTCGAGGTAGGCGTGGGATTGGGGACGGGAGGTGTCGGAAGTGGTGCCGGAAATGGAGTAGGAAGTGAAGTAAGGAGAGGGTTGGGAAGGAGAGGCACAGACGGGGTAGGGAGAGAGGCAGACAAAGGCGGGACAGAGGAAGAATCGGGGTTGTTTTGATCCATAATGCTGTTGTTAAGATTTTTTATGGGTCGGTGGGACCCTTAGTTCTTTTTTGGATTCGATTTCACAACTAATGGACAGGTCAAGAACGGTGTGGGATGTGAGAGAGAGAGAGGAGCCCTGCTAAACAGTGGTCTATTCTAATTGAGATTTAACCCTAAAGTCATCAGTTGAACTGTTTTGCTGCTGCTGCCTTGCTGCCTGACGCCAGTATTTAATCGCCGTACCAATTTGCTTCCTCGTCTCTCACGTGAAACTGGTCGTCCAGTGTGCGCAAGATGATTCGCACACTTTTCTTGCTCCTCTTAGCCATCAACCCTCTGTCCGAGGCGTCCTTTAGCGTGAATGTACAGAGAGAGAAGAAGTTTTGCCTCCAAACTATGCCGGTGTCAACTAAAGAAGAGGTGAGTGTTGGTGCACACAATTGAAGCTGTTTCTTTTCATGATGGCTGTTCTGCAAGGCAGCAGCGCAAAGATCTGGTGCGACTGTGCACACGAGGTATTGGTTGCTAACTTTGCAGCTTGTCCGTCCCCGTCCGTGGCTCAGACTCAGTTTATTTCTGGAAATTTTGATGTTCTGGAGCAAGCGAATGCAAAAAAGCCAGCTGAGATGGATGACAGTATGCAGAGTGTCGCTGGTGTGCTGACGAGAGTAAATGACGGGGAGATAGGGACAGTTGAGTGGAGCACTATCAACACTGAGGGTAGTTTCATGGTGGACGACAAGTGCTTGTCAGCCTCGGGTTGCTATTATGAGTTTTGTGTCCACAATGGGGATGAAGTGGTACAGTGGATGCTGAAGAATAGGGCGGCGGAAAGTAGGAAGCGGAAGAAGGAGAGAGATAGAGAGATGGAGGGTGGTTCTATGGACGATGATGCCAGCGGCGTCGAGCGCGATGGATACGGTGACGATATGTACCAAGGCGCTGAGGAAGATATTGGGCAGGTCAGGGACAGAAAGATTGGATTTAGTTTAAGGGTGGTGGGAGACAATGAAGAGCAAAGGGGTAGCGATGGATATGAAGGTGAAGCAGAGGGGGGAGATGAAAGTGAGATTGTAATTAAAGGGGAAGAGCAGGGGAGGCGGGAGACGGAAATGTCGTCACAAGACAAAAAATTGCTCAAATCTCTCCACTCAAGTTCCCTCACTCTGCTAGAGAGTTTGAGGACTATGGAGGACCACCAGAGTTACATGCGCCAGAGAGAGTCGGCTCACAGAGATTTGGCGGAACTGACAAATAGTCGCGTGCAGTTCTACACATTTGTTGAGTTGTTTTGCCTTGTGGTAGTCAGTGCAGGACAAATTTTGTTCTTGCAGAGGTTTTTTGAGAGGAAGAGACGCTTCTAATGGAAAATGGAAGGTGCAAAAAGATTAAGTATAAACTTTTGGGGGCACTACCTCTCCTTTGAAGCTTGTAGATTCTACTTGTTACCAATTTTCACATGTTGTGTTGTGTCTATGCTGTGTCAATTGCATCGTCATCGGGCGATGGTACTCCAGTTCTTTCTTGTCCTCAAAGCCAAGGTCGCGTGCAGGGATGGGAGAAAAACCGCAGCCCCGCCAGAATAATATTGAGGATATCAGAGATTTTATCCGATATTCCTTGCAGCCTTTCATCTTTGCGCGCTTTATTAATTCTGAGACAAAATACTTCCCCACACCTCTTCGCTTACACTTTGTGAAAACACCAATAATATCTATCGTAAAGGTGTCATCCTTGATAACTGCGAAAGCCAGGGGAAACCGAATTCCTTCAGCGTACAACAACATCAGCTTGTCATCCGCGCCAGCCTCTACTATTTTCCCCCCTGCTCGAGAGAAGAACGGAGCCGGATTCGGGATTTTCTTCGGATGAGAATAATGGCGCTCGTCATAATCCAGCCAGCACAGGAGCATCGCCAAGGATGTTTCACTCGCCTTGACACACAAGGAGTACAGCGCCGACGGTGCTAGCTCAAAAGTGTCAAGCTCCGAGTCTGGAAGAAGATCTTTTCCCACGGAAAGAAGCTCACAACTCCTTTTGCTGTTTTCCTCAGCTCGACGTTCTTCGTCCTCTTCTTCATCTCGCCAGCTCTCCAAAAGGCTCGAGCTCAGCCGGTCAATGTGCGTCGACATGCGTCGAAGTAATCACAGTGAACGTTGTTGCAAAATTATTTTTCTTCGGAAGGTAAAACAAATGTTGATTCTCTCGATCTCCCTATATATCACACGAATAAATCTCAAGCCTTGGGGCCAGTAAAAAGACAAGATCTTGTGAATGCGGCGATTTTAAAAAAGCACAGGAAAAATTGTGAAATTAACGGAATAAAACCATTTTCCCCACAGCAAAAAAAAGTGAATCTTTTTCGTGTTAATTTTTCGTTCGGTTTTTTAAGACCTTAGTTTCCGTGGGATTCGTGCTTGTGTTTGCTACTCGTTCGTCGTTCTCGATCGTGTGAGTGGCTTTCCTCTTGTTGGCATTTTTGAGAAATTCCTCTTTATGAGTATTAAATACATTTTTGTAATACAATTTTCTTTAATAATATTATAAAGATATATTAATTTAGTTATTCTGAATAAATAATTTTCGAATAATTTTACCAAATATATTATAATTTTGTATATTTAAAAATTATATTTTATTATCAAAAAAATAATAAATATTAATTATTTATTGAAAACTTTAGAATTCAAATACATTTGATATTAATATAAATAAATAATATAATTAAAGGAAATCGAAAATCAAAAATTTAAGTAGGTAACGAAATTTCAATTTTTTTTAGCGCAGTTGTTTGTTAGGTTTTCGTTAATGTTTTCAGTTCATTTCTTTAGTTTCTTATGTTAGTTTTTTCGGCGATTGGTGTTTGGG
>ERZ651776.2172-NODE-2172-length-21835-cov-48.100745_pt1 | contig 21835 bp, 20 predicted proteins | sample MGYA00514761_ERZ651776 | MGnify/ENA metagenome assembly ERZ651776 | reverse complement strand
ACCTGTCCATAAAGCTCCTGAATCTGTTGTGTATGATGCAGTTGTTCCACTTGGAATTATCAAATCAATTGTACTACGATTTGATGAAAATGTATCTGTACTTCCACCTGTAGTAATTGTTGGTGGAGTTGTATTTGCAGAAGTTACACTGGTTAATGGATTATCATTGAATGCTGAAGCACTAATTGAAGTTACATTATTTGGAATGGTAACTGCTGTCAAATTATTATCTCTAAATGCACTCTCGCCAATAGTTGTAAGTCCAGAACCCAATGTAACATTCGTTAATTCATTAATAAAAAAAGCTCTATCTCCAATATCAACAACTGAATCTGGTATAGTAACATCTGTTAATTGATTGAGAATAAATGCTCCTAATTCTATAGTTGTAACAGAGTTTGGGATCGTAACACTTACCATTTGATTTCCTCTAAACGCCTGATTGCCAACTATAGTAATTGTATTTGGAATTATTAAATTTGTTATTTGATTATTACGAAAACAAGATTCTGGTATTGAAGTCATGGTGCTAGGCAAAGAGACATTTGTAAAGTCAGAAATATTATTATTACCAAAAACATAGTCTTCAAAATTAGTAACACTATCTGCTATGGTAATATTTGTTAATTGATTATCGGCAAAAGCTGAACTACCTATAGTTGTTACTCCATTTGGGATAGTAATTGTGGTTAGTTGATTTCCTCTAAAAGCATCTTTTACAATAGTTGTGATAGTATTTGGAATAGGAAGGTTTGTAATTGAATTATTCATAAAGCAACCTTCTGGAATAGTAGTAATTGCATTACTTAATGTGACATTTGCAAAATCTGTTATATTATTTTCTCTAAAAGCAAAAGCACCTATACTTGAAACACTATTTGTCATTGTAACGTTTGTCAAATCATTATTACTAAAAGCGTATTGACCAATAGAAGCTACTGTGTTTGGAATAGAAATAGTCGTTAAATCATCTGCAATAAAAGCAAAATCCCCAATAGATGTAACTCCATCTGGAATTGTAAATGTTGTTATTGAGTTATTTCTTAAGGAATGATTTCCAATAATTGTAATTGTATTAGGTACAGTTATACTCGTAAGTTGTTTGTTTTGAAATGAAAAATCTCCAATTTTAGTTACATTGTATGTTATAGAGTTATTAGCCACAGTAGCAGGTATATTTACAGAATTTCCACCAGCAGTATCATAATTATTAGTTTCAACAGTATTATTTGTGGTTGATGTTATTTTATAAGTAATAAAATTATCTACAAACATATCTCCTACTGATTGTGAATAAATTGAAATTGAAATAAAAAAGAATGTTAAAGTGAGTAGTTGTTTTATCATGATAAAATAATTTTATGGATTTGTTTTAATCAAAATTATCACTTCGCTTAAAAGAGATATTTAAAAGAATGCTATTTGTGATAAACACACCTATAAATTGTGATAAAAATTAGTTTAAACCTATTTTAATAAAATTTGAAATTTACAACCTCTAAAATCCTTTAAAACTACTGCAAATAAAAGGTTTGTGATGAAACCCATTATATTAGTGACAAAAATTTTTACCTGTATTTTAAATAAACTTATATTTGTTAAAACACTTTTAGTGAAGGTACATTACTACATATTCTTATTAATTTTTAGTACTAAAATTGGTATTGCTCAAACTCATATTTACCAACATTTTGGCGTAGATGAAGGTTTACCAAGTTCTGAAGTCTATGATATTTACCAAGATAAACAAGGATATGTTTGGTTTGCAACAGACAAAGGATTGTCAAGATATAATGGTTATGAGTTTGAAAATGTGGCAGAAAAATGGGGTTTTGATACCCCTAGCTTTTCACATGGTTTGTCTTATGCTGATTTAGATAACGATGGAGATTTAGATTTAGTAGTTAATAATGTAAATGAAAGGGCATTCGTTTATAAAAACAATTCGAAAAATAATTTTTTAAGATTAGAACTCATAAATGAGAATAATAAACCTGTTTTTGGATCTAAAGTTTCCATATACAACGGTGAAGAAATTCAGCTTTCTGAAAGTTCTAACGTTAGAGGAATTTACTCTACAAGTGAAAATATGATTCACTTTGGATTAAGCGATCATAAAAAAGTAGATAGTTTGATTGTTACTTGGCCAAATGCTAAACAAACTAAACTGTTTGACGTAAAAGCTAATCAATTATTAAAAGTAAATTCAAAAGATTCAAAAAATTTTAATTCTAAATCCAATTCAAAAGAATTATTTTTTGAGGAAATTCCAACTAAAATTAATTATACTCACATCGAGAACTCTTTTGATGATTTTGAAAAACAGGTTTTATTACCACATAAATTGTCTCAGTTAGGCCCTGCCCTCGCAGTTGCGGATGTAAATGGAGACGGTTTAGATGATGTTTATATAGGTTCTGCCTCTGGCAAAGTCTCAAAATTACTTATTCAAAATGCGCAAGGAGAACTTATTGAATCTGAGAGTAAAACCTGGAATCCACACAAAGTTCTTGAGGATATTGATGCTATATTTGTAGATATTGACAACGATGGTGATAACGATCTATATGTTGTTAGTGGTGGAAACGAATTCTCACCAAACTCTAGCACATACTTAGACAGAATATACATTAATGATGGTAACGGTAATTTCGAATTTAAAAGAAATTTACTTCCTGATATCTATGAATCAGGTTCTGTAGTAAGACCCTATGACTTTGATAATGATGGTGATTTAGATTTATTCATTGGATCAAGGATGATTCCATGGAATTATCCACAGCCAGCAACGAGTTATTTGCTAATTAACAATAACGGGTCATATGTTAAGTATAATGATATAAATAATAGCCTAAGTGAACTAGGATTAGTTACAGACGCAGTTTGGTCTGACTACGACAATGATGGCGATAAAGATTTGTTTGTAGTTGGGGAATGGATGCCATTAACTTTAATTAAAAATTACAATGGAATATTAAAAAAAGAAAAATTAAATGATTCTTGTGATGAAATAAATGGCTGGTGGTATTCAATTGAAAGTGCAGATTTTAATAATGATGGACAAGAAGATTTAGTTTTAGGAAACCTAGGAAAAAACTATAAATATCAAGCAAATAAGGAAGAACCTTTTGAAGTTTTTTATGATGATTTTGATGAAAACGGAAGTAAGGATATCGTTTTAGCATATTACAATTATGGCATTCAATTTCCATTAAGAGGCTTTTCTTGTTCTTCTCAACAGGTTCCTGAATTAAAAAGTAAATTTCAGAAATATGACTTGTTCGCTTCACTTGACGTTAAAGACGTGTACGGAGAAGTTAATTTAGACAATGCTTTAAGATTACACGCTAATTCTTTTACAAGTGTGGTACTTATAAATAAAAACTCCACATATGATTCTGTGGACCTCCCTTATCAAGCACAATTGTCTTCAATTAATGATATTGTTGTCGAAGATTACAATAACGATGGAAATATTGATCTTTTAATTGCAGGGAACTTATTCACTTCTGAAGTTGAAACACCAAGAAATGATGCCGGTAATGGATTAATGCTAATTGGAAATGGAGATGGCACATTTAAAGCTAAGGCAAGAAAAGAGACAGGATTTTTTGCTCCAAGTGACGCAAAAAAACTTAGTCTAATTAAGGTAAATGACCAGCAAGGAGTTATCGTGGGAAATAATAATGATTTGATGCAGTATTTCAAAAGAATTGAGTAAATTGATATGATAACTTTATGAGTAATAAAACTTTTTCAAATATTTTAATATTAGGATTTTTTGTTTTAGTCCTAGGTTTTATAATAAGAGTATTTAGCGGAAACTTTCAAACAGAAAATAAGATAAACCACAGTCCTAAACTTGTTGTAGGAATTGTTGTTGATCAAATGAAATATCAATATTTGACTAAATTTTGGGACCATTATTCAGATGAAGGATTTAAAAGATTAGTAAACAATGGTTTTAATGCAAAAAGTAATCATTATGGATACGCACAAACTTCAACTGGCCCAGGGCATTCAACAGTAGCAACTGGAACTCATCCTGGCGTTCATGGAATTATTGGTAATAGTTGGTTTGATAAAAAATCAAAAAAATCAATTTATTGTGTAGATGATTTTAATTATAAAACTGTCGGAAGTAAAACTAATCAAGGAGAAAAATCGCCTTCAAATTTATTGACAACAACCCTTAGTGACGAAAACAGAGTAGCTACTAATTTTAAAGGCAAGACTATTGGAGTGGCTATTAAGGACAGAGGTTCTATTTTATCTTCAGGACATACGGCAAATGCGGCATATTGGTTTGATTCCAAAGAGGGTAGTTTTATTACTAGTACATATTATTTAACAGATTTGCCATTTTGGGCAGAAGAATTTAATAAGTCTAGACACATAGACAGTTACCTTAAGCCCTGGGATACATATTATGATATTTCCACATATGTTGAAAGTAGCTTAGATAATAATAATTATGAATCTAATTTTAGTGGAGAAGAAAACCCTGTTTTTCCTCATAATTTTAAAATTAAAAATGATAAAACAGGAGAGGCTTATTATGGATCTATAGCATCTACTCCATTTGGGAATTCATTAGTTTCCGATTTTTCAATTAAAGCAATTGAAGGTGAAGAGTTAGGGAAGGATAACATTACAGATTTTTTACTAATCGATTTTTCTTCAACTGACTATGTAGGACATCAATTTGGCGCACATTCTAAGGAAGTTCAAGATACCTATGTAAGACTTGATAAAGAAATAGAAAGACTTTTGAATTATTTAGACAACAATATTGGAGAAAATAAGTATACATTGTTTTTAACTGCTGATCATGGAGCCACTGATGCTCCAGGATTTTTAAAGGATAATAAAATTCCTGTTAATTACTTTAATTCAAAAAAATTTAAATATCATATTGAAAAATCTTTAATTAAAATGTTTGGATCTAAATATATTATTTCAGGCAATTCCAATCAGCAAATTTATTTAAATCATGAACTTATTGATAAGCTAAATTTAAATTTAAATCTTGTAAAGAAAAGTGTTATCAATGCTATTCAGTCCTTTCCTGGGATTGATAATGTTTATTCCTCAGAACAAATTTTAGATGGAAGTGATGGCCATTTTATAAAATTAATTAGGAATGGATTTAACATCAACCTTTCAGGGGACATTATGTACACGATGATGCCAAACTGGACTTATTATAGAAAAGGATCAACTCATGGTAGAAGATTTAATCACGATACGCATGTCCCTTTAATTTTGTATGGAAATGGAATTAAAAAAGGATCAACAAACAGAGAAACTGATGTGATTGATATTGCCCCAACTGTTGCTGCAGTGTTAGGAATTAATTCTCCAAACGCCTCAACCGGCCGAGTCATTTTTGAAGCTATTGATGATTAAAAATCTAAAAATATTAATAATACACCTTTCGGTATTTTTCTTAATGCTATTTAATTTTTCATGTTCAGATTTGAACTTTGATGTAGTTGTAGTTGGTGGAGGAACTAGCGGCGTAGCTTCAGCTATTCAGTCTTCTAGGCTTGGTTCCAAAACTTTACTTATTGAAGAATCTAATTGGCTAGGAGGAATGTTAACATCGGCTGGAGTTAGTGCTGTGGATGGAAATTATAAAATGCCCTCAGGTTTTTTAAAAGAGTTTAGAGACAGTTTAGTTTCTTATTATGGTCATTTGGACAGTCTCAAAACAGGCTGGGTAAGTAATTTTATGTTTGAACCGTCTGTAGGAAATAGAATACTTAAAGATATTGCTAAACAAGAAAATAATTTAACAATCTTGTATGGTTCTACTGTTAGTGAAGTAGTTAAGAAGGAAAATTTTAGTATTAAAGTAAATGAACTCCCTTCACTATATAAAGCTAAAATTTTAATTGATGCGACTGAACTAGGAGATTTAATTCCACTGTTAAATCTTCCGTATTTTATTGGAATGGACTCCACTAAAAGATTTAACGAAGATATTGCACCAGAGCTATCTAATAATATCATTCAAGATTTAACGTATACTATGATTTTGAAAGACTTCGGTAAAAACATGACAATTACAAAGCCCAAAAATTATAATAGAAAAGAATTTATCTGTTCCTATGATTCTGGAGAATGTGACAAAAAAGTTAAAAAATTATGGTCTAAAGAAAAGTTAATCAGCTATGGTGAACTTCCCAATAAAAAATATATGATTAATTGGCCCATAAACGGGAATGATTACTATACTAATTCAATTGAAATGAACGCTGAGCAGCGCTTTTTGAATTATGAAAAAGCTAAACAAAAATCGTTAAGATTTTTATATTTTATTCAAACTGAAATGGGGTTTAGTAATTTGTCTTTAGATTATGAGCAATACCCCACTAAAGACGGATTCCCATTAATACCATACCATAGAGAATCTAGAAGATCCATTGGAAAGGTTACTTTAACATTAAATGATATTAAATCTCCATATTCACAACAATATCCAATTTATAGAACGGGAATTGCTGTTGGAGATTATCCAGTTGACCATCATCATGGCGCTTATTCAAATTATAATAATCTTCCCAAGCTTGATTTTTATCCTGTCCCATCTTATACTGTTCCAATCGGGAGCTTAATTCCTGAAAATATTGATAATTTTATTGTAATTGAAAAATCTATCTCAGTCTCTAACCTTGTAAATGGAACTACTAGACTACAACCAGTTGTGATGCAGATCGGTCAAGCCTCAGGAATTCTAGCTTCTTTAGCAATTATAAAGAAAAAAAGTATTGATCAGATCAATATAAGAGATGTTCAGTCAGAGATTTTAAAAAATAATGGCTATATATTGCCCTATGTTGATGTTGACGCTGAAGATTTAAATTTTATAAGTTACCAAAAAATAGGCGCTTGTGGTATTTTAAGATCAGAGGGATTAAATATAGGATGGGAAAATAAAACTCTTTTTTATCCAAATTCTAAATTGGAGAAAAAACATATATATTTTGATAATTGGACTATGTTTAAAACTGATCAAATTCCTTTTCCCGAAGTAACGTCAATTAAAAATATTTTAAATTGGATTAGAGAAATTAAAGGAGATTCTTTCCCAAGTGAATCAGAATATTTAGAATTATGGAAAAGGCACAGCTTATCTGATTTTAGTTTAGAACGAACTATTACAAGAGGAGAGTTTTCAGTTTTAGTAGATAAAATAATTGACCCCTTTTCAAATGTTAATGTTGATTATTACGGTAATATAATCTACTAGTTAAATGATTAGAAAAGCAACAAAAGATGATTTACACAGAATAATTGAAATAACAAAAGCTTGTGCTGTTTTTATGATTTCAAATAAAATATTTCAGTGGAACGAGCACTATCCAAATATTGAAACTTTTGAGAAAGATGTTTTAAGTCAAAATTTGTATGTCCTTGAAATAAAAAATAAATTGATTGGTTGTTTAGTGATTTCTAACAAAATGGATGAGTTTTATTCAAAAGTAAAATGGTTAACCCCTAACCAAAATAATATTTATTTACATAGACTTGCTATTGACCCTGAATTTCAGAAAAAAGGATATGCAAAGCAGCTAATGACTTTTTCTTTTAAATATGCAAAAACAAAAAACATCAACTCTATTAGACTAGACACTTTTAGTGGGAATCCGTTTAACAATATATTTTATTCTAACTTAGGATTCAAAAAATTAGGTAAAATATATTTTAGAAAACAAAGTGATAAACCTTTTTATTGCTTTGAGAAGGTAATGTAAAGGAATCTTTTACTTTTGTATAAAATTAAAATTAATGAACAAGATTAGAATTACTAAACAATTTAATTTTGAAACAGGACATGCATTGTATGGATATGATGGAGCGTGTAGAAATGTGCATGGACATAGTTATAAGCTTTTTGTTACAGTTATCGGTTCTCCTAATGAAGATTCTGGTAACGTTAAATATGGAATGGTAATCGATTTCAAAGATTTAAAAAAAATAGTAAAGAAAGAGGTTGTTGATGTTTTTGACCATGCAACAGTTTTTAATAAAAACACTCCACATAAAGAATTAGCAATGACTTTAAAAAATAGCGGACACAAAGTTATTTTGGCTGATTATCAACCAACATGCGAGCTGCTTATTATAGACTTTGCTCACAAAATTAAAAAACGTCTTCCACCATATATTTCGCTTCATTCACTTAAATTACAAGAAACAGAATCTTCATTTGCTAATTGGTATGAAAGTGATCAATAGTTTTATAAATATAGATTTACAGAAAGAAGAAAAAATATATTTTTCTTCTGATAATCATTTAGGGGCCCCAGATAACTCAAGTAGTTTAAAAAGAGAGAAAAGGTTTGTTAATTGGCTAGATTCAATAAAGCACGATGCAAAAGTTGTTTTTTTATTAGGAGATTTATTTGATTTTTGGTTTGAATATAAAAAAGTTGTTCCTAAAGGTTTTGTAAGGACTTTAGGTAAATTAGCAGAACTGTCTGACTCGGGTATTAAAATTTATTTCTTTGTCGGTAATCACGACTTATGGATGAATGGTTATTTTGAAGAAGAACTTAATATTACGGTTTTTCATAAACCGCAAAACTTTTCGATTTGTAACAAAAAATTTCTTATTGGGCATGGAGACGGTTTAGGTCCTGGTGATATTGGATTTAAAAGAATGAAAAAAGTTTTTTCAAATTCACTATGTAAATTTTTATTTAAATGGATTCATCCTGACATAGGTGTTAGTTTAGCCCAATATCTTTCAACAAAAAACAAACTTATTTCGGGGGTTGATGATCTTGAATATAAGGGGGATGATAATGAATGGCTTGTACAGTATGCAAAAAGAAAATTGACTCAAATTGAATATGATTATTTTATCTTCGGGCATAGACACATGCCTTTAGAGGTAAGTCTTAACAATAATGCTAAATATTTTAATCTTGGTGATTGGATTTCGTACTATTCTTATGCTGAGTTTGATGGCAAAAAATTTGAACTAAAATATTTTAAAAACTTTTCTGATAAATAATGATTGAAAAATCATCTGTAAGTTTAGAACGTACTGTTCTTGTGGGAATTATTACTTTAAATCAACCAAAACATGTATTGGAAGAATATTTAAATGAATTAAATTTCCTAACCTATACCGCTGGAGGAACCGTAATAAAAAGATTTACACAGAAAATGAGCTCCTCAGATCCTAAAACTTTTTTAGGCAAGGGCAAAATGGAAGAGTTATCAAGTTATATTAAAATACATGATATAAATTCTGTGATTTTTGACGATGAACTTAGTCCAGCTCAACAAGCAAACGTTGAAAAATTTTTGAAATGTAAAATAGTCGATAGAACTGGACTTATTTTAGACATTTTTGCTCAAAGAGCACAAACGAGTTATGCCAGAAATCAAGTTGAACTTGCACAATATCAATATATTTTACCAAGATTAAAGGGACTTTGGACACATTTAGAACGGCAAAAGGGGGGTATTGGAATGAGAGGACCCGGAGAAACTGAAATAGAGACAGATAGAAGAATAGTTCGTAACAAAATTAATTTACTTAAAAAAAAGCTTGTTACAATAGATAAGCAAATGTCTACTCAGAGAGGAAATAGAGGATCTTTGGTTAGAGTTGCTTTAGTTGGTTATACAAATGTTGGAAAATCAACATTAATGAATTCTATTTCAAAAGCAAAAGTATTTGCAGAGGATAAATTATTTGCTACTTTGGATACGACCGTTAGAAAAGTTGTTATTGAAAACATGCCTTTCTTGTTAACCGATACCGTAGGGTTTATAAGAAAACTACCAACCCAATTAGTAGATTCTTTTAAAAGTACGTTAACAGAAATAACAGAAGCAGATTTACTTGTACATGTAGTTGATATTTCCCACTCAAATTTTAATGACCATATTGAATCTGTTAACTTGATCTTAAATGAAATAAACTCTAGTGACAAGCCCTTTATTATGGTGTTTAATAAAACGGACAAGTTTATGGAGAATAAAGAGTTAATTGAAGATGTTAATGATATGGATTATGAGAAAAACAGTATAGAAAGTTTAAAGAAAAGCTTAAGAAAAAAGTATGATAAAATATTTTTTATGTCTGCTTTAAACAAAGATGATATAAATAATTTTAGAAGAGATGTTTATAAAGAAATCAGGAAAATACATATTACCAGATTTCCTTATAACGCATTTTTATATCCCGATATTACTTAAGTCTACATTACTCAAATCAATATTCAATCCAAGTCCAAGAACCTCTCTTACCTGAACTCTTTTAATTTCATTGTCATCATAAACAAATTGAAAAATTAAATTAGTTGAAATGTATTGATTTACTTTCATAACAAAATTGAATGTACAATCAAAATCTACATTTTGAGGACGATCTAAATAATCAGAATATAAACTTAATCTATTTTCTAAAGACACATTTTCAAAAATCTCTGATTTATAATAAGCTCTAATGGAAGCTCCAAGTTCAAACCTGCTGTTCCCTCCCTTTTTAACTCCAAAGTAAGTTTGAGTTTCATTTAGATCTTCAGTAAAAACTCTGTTTACTAAAATTAATTTTCCAGTCATTGGAGCAACGTTTACCCAAAAATCTTTACTCTTTTTCCAATATAATCCCACCCCTAGTTGTAGTGTAGCAGGCGAAAAAAATCTAGATTTTTCGGTTCTATTAGGATTTCCATTTGAGTCTTTCCCAAATCTATAACCCTTAGCAAATTGAGTTTGAAAATTGAAAAAACTAGAATAACTCCATTTTCCGATTATATCATTATTAAATTTTTTTCCTAAAACTGAATTTACTTCAATTCTATCATCTGTTTTTTTTAAAAACTCACTTCCACTGATTTTATTTAATCCAAAATTGCTAATTAATTTGGTATCCCAATCCCAACCATTATCAGCATAATTAAAATTGTAATCAATTTTAAGAGTTCCAGAAATACTACTTTGACCTCCTGAAGTCCAATTACTGAAACTAGATTGATTAACTAAAAAAACTGCATTTCCAGAATTTTTCCATTTAGATTCTATCTCATCTTGAGAAAATAAAGGGATACTAATGAATAACAGGGCTAGTAATTGGATTGTTTTAAGTTTCATTAAAATTTATTTGATGATTTGTAGATAGGTACAGACGAACAAGCTTCACCAAACATTATACTTTTAGCTTCTAACTGTAATTTTTCTAATAATACAGAGTATGCTAAAAGTGGAACCTTTTGATCTGAACATCCTTTAATAATAACAGGTTTTTCTTTAAATATTGAAAAATCAAAAGCATCAACTATTTCTGTAATTAATTTAACATTTAAAACTTCTTTTGATCCAATAACGTTTCTTACATTAAAAGTATTCAGTTGTGAACTAATAAGTATATACGCCCAGTCAGGAACTATTGCATCATTTGAACATATTATATAAACTGCTTTATTTTTATATTTTCTCCAGTCGAAATTTTTTACTTTTTCTCTAAAGTCTTTTTCTAAAAGAAATAACTCATCTTTCAACCAAGGCTTTATGTCAAATGAAACTCTTTCAATTTTTGGAAAGAAATGTTCCAAATCAATTGTCTCCAACTTACTATTAGCAACTCTATTTATTATTTCTTGGGACATTATAAAAATCCAAGTTCTAATTTAGCTTCTTCACTCATAAGATCTCTTGTCCAAGGAGGGTCAAAGGTAAGTTCAACTTTAGCTTCTGCTACTTCTTCGATAGACCTAACCTTATCTTCTACCTCCAACGGAAGAGTTTCTGCTACAGGGCAATTAGGAGTTGTAAGGGTCATTAGTACTTTAACATGATTATCTTCATTAACAAAAACATCATAGATCAAACCTAGCTCATAAATATCAACAGGGATTTCAGGATCGTATATTGATTTAAGTACTTTTACAATTTTTTCTCCTAATTCGTTTGCATCCATAATATTAGTTTTTGTTAAATGCTAGAGCATAATATTTAATTTGTTTAATCATTGATAAAAGCCCGTTCGCCCTAGTTGGAGACAAGTGTTCTTTCAAACCAATTTTATCAATGAACTCAAGGTCAGCTTCAATAATATTTTTTGGAGTTTGATTTGAAAAAACTCTTAATAATACTGCGGCAATTCCTTTTGTTATAATTGCTTCACTATCTGCTTTAAAAATTAATTTATTTTCTTTAAGTTCAGCGTGAAGCCATAACTTACTTTGACATCCTTTTATTAAATTAGAATCAACCTTATTGCTTGGATCAATTAATTCAATCGATTTACCCAGCTCTATCATATATTCATAACGCTGCATCCAATCTTCAAAAAGAGAGAATTCTTCAACGATTTCATTTTGAACTTCAATTATACCCATGTTGTTTTATCAATATCAAAGATACACATTAGCTTAACATTGCTATAGCTCTTTCTAATGATTTACAGAAATAATCAATTTCTTCTTTGGTATTATAAAAAGAGAATGAAGCTCTTACAGTGCCAGATATTCCGAAGTAATCCATTACTGGCTGGGCACAGTGCTGTCCTGTTCTTACGGCAATTCCAAATTTATCTAAGATTGTGCCTATATCATACGAATGTAAATCACCTACATTAAATGATATTACAGAAGTTTTATTTTTTGCTTCACCATATATTTTGAATCCTGGGATTTCTTTTAATTTATTTGTTGCATAATTTAAAAGATCAAGTTCATAAGATTCAATATTACTAAAGCCAATATTATTTAAATAATCTAATGCCATTCCAAAACCAATAGCTCCAACAATATTTGGTGTGCCAGCTTCAAATTTGTGAGGAAGGTCGGCGTATGTAGTTTTTTCAAATGTAACCTCAGAAATCATTTCACCACCACCTTGGTATGGAGGCATTTTGTTTAACCATTCTTTTTTTCCGAATAACATACCGATACCAGTAGGCCCACACAATTTATGAGCTGAAGTTGTATAAAAGTCAACATTTAGTTCTTGTAGATCAGCTTTTATATGAGAACTGGCTTGAGCTCCATCAATTAAAACTGCAGCTCCAAATTTGTGCGCTTTAGAAATTATTGATTTTATCGGATTAATGGTGCCTAGCGCATTTGACACATGATTAACAAATACTAATTTAGTTTTTTTAGAAAGTAAATTTAAAAAAGAATCATAATTTAAATCACCATTATTTGTTAAGGGTATCACTTTGATTTTTGCTCCATTTTTTTCACACATCATTTGCCAAGGAACAATATTTGAATGATGTTCAAGTTCAGAAATTAAAATTTCGTCATCTTTATTTAAGAGCTCAGTAAAACCATTGGCAACTAAATTTATTGAATGCGTAGTCCCAGATGTTAAAATAATTTCTTTGGAATCCTGAACATTAAAATGTTTTTGAATTTTTTTTCTGGCATCTTCGTAAGCGTCAGTAGCCTCTTGACTTATACTATGGACTCCACGATGAATGTTAGAGTTATAATTTTCGTAATAATCAACAATACTATCAATTACTTTTCTAGGTTTTTGACTTGTTGCTGCATTGTCTAAATAAACAAGAGGATGACCATTTACTTTTCTTTTAAGTATTGGAAAATCTTCTCTTATTTTATTTACATCAAAAGCCATATTTATAAATCAAACCCTAAGTCAACTCCAAGTTTATTTGCAATTATTTTTTTAATCCGAGATTTAACAGATAGAATATTTACACTTTCAAGTACGTTATTTGCGAAAGCAAATGTTAATAATGCTTTTGCTTCTTTTTTAGGAATCCCTCTAGCTCTTAAATAAAATAAAGCGTCTTGATCTAGCTGCCCAATAGTACATCCATGCGAACACTTTACATCATCTGCAAAAATCTCTAATTGAGGTTTCGAATTAATAGTTGACTTGTCTGTAAGAAGAATATTATTATTCTGCTGGAATGCATTAGTTTTTTGAGCTATTTTATCAACCACGATCTTACCATTAAAAACACCTGTAGACTTTCCAGAGTAAATACCTTTGTAATCTTGATGACTTTCACAGTTAGGATTTGCGTGATCTACAAGGGTATGATGATCAACTAGTTGATTTTCATCAATAATTGTAATACCCTTCATAATTGAATCTATATATGATCCTTTTTGAAAATAGTTAAGATTATTTCTAGTTAATTTTCCTCCAAATGAGAATGTATGAACTTTAGCCACACTCTTTTTCTGTTGAGTGATGTAAGTATTATCTATTAATGAAGAGGTTAGGTTGTCATTTTGAATTTTATAATAATCCAAATGAGCATCTTGATCGACAAAAATTTCAGTAACAGAATTAGTGAAAATTGGATTACTAGTTAAACTCTGGTGCGTTTCAATTATTTCGGCTTGAGAATTTTTTTCTAGAACAATTAGATTTCTAGGTTGCAACATTAACGCAGCTTCGTTACCAGTTGCAAAGTGTATTATTTCAATGGGTTTTTCCAATATTTTGTTTTCAGGAACATGAATGTAAACTCCTTCTTTTGAAAAAGCTGTATTTAGTAAAGACAAGGAATCTTTTTTGTTTATCGAACTATCAAAATATTTTGATATTATTTTAGAATAAACAGGCTTTGTTAATGCTGCAGAAAGTATACAAATATCAACCCCATCGTGACTGGTTTGAGAAAGAAACGGATCAAAAGATCCATCTACAAAAACGAGTTTATAAGTTTCTGTATTATCAAGAAAATAATTTTGAATATTTTTAAATTCTAGTACATTTTTCTTTTTGGAAAAAATAGTATAATCTTCCTTTAATACATTTTTTAATGAAGTGTATTTCCAAGCTTCAAGTTTTTTGTCAGGAAATCCTAATTTTTCAAATTCTTTAATAGCTTCAGTTCTAATATTGTGAATAGGAGACTGAATATTAATGTCAAGCTCGAACGCTAAAAATGATGAAACTAATTTATCTAATAATGACATTGTTATTTTATTTAATCCAATCGTATCCTTTTTCTTCCAACTCGTGTGCCAGGCTTTTATCTCCAGATTTGACTATTTTACCCTCATGAAGAACATGAACAAAGTCAGGCACAATATAATCCAGTAACCTTTGATAATGAGTAATAATTATTACGGCATTATCTTTATTTTTAAGTTTATTAACTCCGTTAGCAACTATTTTCAAGGCGTCAATATCAAGCCCTGAATCGGTTTCATCTAAAATTGAAAGGCTAGGCTCAAGCATAGCCATTTGAAAAATCTCATTTCTCTTTTTTTCTCCACCTGAAAACCCCTCGTTTAATGACCTTGACAAAAATCTAGAGTCAATTTCTAAAAGCTCTGCCTTTTCTCTAATTTTTTTTAGCATTTTGTTTGCAGGCATTTCAGTTTCGTTTCTAGCTTTTAAATTTGAGTTTATAGCTGTTTTAATAAAATTAGTAACAGTAACACCAGGAATTTCTACAGGATATTGAAACGACATAAAAATTCCTTTATGAGCTCTTTCTTCAGCCGCTAATTCGATTATGTTTTCGTTTTTAAAAACAATATCTCCTTTAGTTACTTCATAGTCTTCATTTCCAGCGATAACAGATGAAAGGGTACTCTTACCAGATCCGTTTGGCCCCATAATAGCGTGAATTTCACCAGCTTTAACATCTAAGTTTATTCCATTTAGAATTGGCTTTCCTTCAACACTTACGTGTAAATTGTCTATACTTAACATAATTTATTTTTTAATTATCCCACTGAACCTTCAAGTGAAATTTCTAATAATTTTTGTGCTTCAACGGCAAATTCCATTGGAAGCTTATTTAATACTTCTTTACTAAATCCATTTACAATTAATGCTATCGCTTTTTCTGTATCAATCCCTCTTTGATTACAATAGAAAATTTGATCTTCACCAATTTTACTTGTTGAAGCTTCGTGCTCAACAATTGCAGTTTTATTTTTTGCTTCAATGTAAGGGAAAGTATGGGCTCCACATTTATTACCCATTAGCAACGAGTCACATTGAGAAAAATTTCTTGCATTTGCAGCTCTTGAATTTATCTGAACCAAACCTCTATAGCTGTTTTGTGATTTTCCAGCAGAAATCCCCTTAGAAATGATTGTACTTTTAGTGTTTTTACCTAAGTGAACCATTTTTGTTCCTGTATCAGCCTGTTGATAATTGTTAGTTACGGCTATGGAGTAAAATTCTCCAACACTATTATCCCCTTTTAGAATACAAGAGGGATATTTCCACGTAACTGCTGAGCCAGTCTCAACTTGTGTCCATGAAATTTTTGAGTTAGTATGACAGATTCCTCTTTTGGTTACAAAATTATAAACTCCTCCTTTTCCGTTTTTATTTCCAGGAAACCAATTTTGAACAGTTGAATACTTTATTTCTGAATTATCTAATGCAATTAATTCTACAACTGCAGCGTGTAGCTGGTTTTCATCTCTTGACGGAGCTGTACAGCCCTCAAGATAACTTACATAACTATCTTCATCTGCAATAACAAGTGTTCTTTCAAACTGTCCAGTTCCTGCTTGATTAATTCTAAAATAAGTTGAAAGTTCCATTGGACATCTCACACCTTTAGGAATGTAGCAAAAACTACCATCACTAAATACCGCGCTATTTAACGCTGAATAGTAATTGTCTTTAGTTGGAACAACGGTTCCAATATATTTTTTAACAAGCTCAGGGTGTTCTTTAATAGCCTCCGAGATGCTCATAAAAATAATTCCTTTTTCTCCTAGAGTCTTTTTAAAAGTGGTGGCAACCGATACAGAGTCAACAACAATATCCATTGCGATATTATTCATCTTTTTTTGCTCATCTACAGAGATACCTAATTTCTTATACATCGCCAATAAGTCAGGATCAACATCATCAAGTGTTTTGTTAGGATCGGCAACAGTTGGAGCAGAGTAATAGGCAATTGCTTGAAAATCTGGTTTTTGATACTTTACGTTTGCCCAATCTGGTTCCTCCATACTTTTCCAAACTTTGTATGCTTCTAATCTCCATTCTGTCATCCATTCAGGCTCTTCCTTTTTCTTTGAAATTGCTCTGACAATAGACTCGTCTAGTCCAACTGGAAATGTTTCAGAATCTATATCAGTGTAAAAACCGTATTCATATTCCTTAGTTTCTAACTCTTTTTTTAATTCCTCTTCTGTATACGCCATATTATAAATTTATAATGAAAAGCTTTCGCCACATCCACACGTTCTATTTGCATTAGGATTGTTAAAAACAAAGCCTTTGCCATTTAATCCTCCAGAGTACTCCAGTGTAGTTCCAATTAGGTATAAAAAACTTTTTTTATCTACAAGAATTTTAACCCCATTGTCTTCGTAAACCTTGTCATCTTCGTTCATTTTATTATCAAAATTTAAGTCATAAGATAGTCCTGAACAACCTCCACTCTTGACACCAACTCTAACGAAATCATTATGATAACTGAAACCATCAGCTTCCATGAGTTTGATTACCTCAGATTTTGCATGTTGTGAGACTTTAATCATTTTTATTAATTGAAATATTTCGCAAATATAATCTATTTAAGTTTTTTAACCTCAATATTTATCTAGATTGCCTGATTTAATTTGTTTTAATCAACATTCAATAATAATGCCAATTAAATTATATTTGCAAAAAAAATAAGGTGAAAAAAGAAAAGAAAAACGATGATTTAACCTCTATTTCAGAATTAGGAGAATTTAGGTTGATTGAAGAAATCACAAAAACATTTGAAATTGTAAACGATTCAACTGATTTAGGAATTGGAGATGACGCAGCAGTTTTAGATTTTAATGGAGATAAAATATTGGTTTCTACTGATATGTTAGTGGAAGGTGTTCATTTTGATTTAGGTTACACCCCTTTAAAGCATTTGGGGTATAAATCCGTGATTTCAAACCTTTCTGATATTTATGCTATGAATGGCCTTTGTACTCAAATAACTGTAAGTATTGCTCTTTCAAATAGGTTTACTCTTGAATCGGTGGAAGAACTGTATTTAGGTATTAGAGCAGCGTGTAAAAAATTTAAAATAGATCTTGTTGGTGGAGATACTACTAGTTCCAATAAAGGTCTTATAATTAGCATTACTGCTATTGGTCATTCTGTAAACAAAAGAATTACAAAAAGATCTGGGGCTAAAGAAAATGATCTTTTAGTTGTTTCAGGAGATTTAGGAAGTGCTTACATGGGCTTGCAAATACTTAAAAGAGAGAATGAAGTTTTTAAAGTAAATCCAAAAAATCAACCCGATCTTTCATCGTATACCTATCTATTACAAAGACAACTAAAGCCTGAAGCAAGAAAAGATGTTATTGATTTTCTTTCAAAAAATAATATAGTTCCAACATCAATGATAGACATAAGCGATGGTCTGTCTTCTGAAATTTTACATATATGTAAAAACTCAAATGTAGGATGTAATGTTTATGAAGAAAAAATTCCAGTCAGTGAGGAGTTAAAGGCTGCTTGCGATGAATTTAAACTTCATCCAACAACGGTTGCAATGAGTGGAGGTGAAGATTATGAATTATTATTTACCATTAATCAAAAAGATTATGATAAAATTAAAAACAGTAACGATTTAACTGTAATTGGACATATAATTAGTAAAACAAAAGAAGCAAACCTTGTAACAAAAGCTGAACAAGAGGTGCCTATTACTGCTCAAGGATGGAAATCTTTTTAGACTCTGTTAATATCAAGTTAAATCCTTTTAAAAAATAAGATAATAATGTACTTTTGGCCACCTAATAATTAATTTATGAGCAGTGTTTTTTTAATAAAAGCTTTACAACTTCTTTTAAGTTTAGCAATTCTTGTTGTTCTACATGAGCTAGGACATTTCATTCCGGCCAAACTATTTAAAACTAAAGTTGAAAAGTTTTATTTATTTTTTGATTGGCCATTTTCTTTATTTAAGAAAAAAATAGGAGACACAGAGTATGGAATTGGGGTTCTTCCTTTAGGAGGATATGTTAAAATTGCGGGAATGATCGATGAAAGTATGGATACTGAGCATTTGAATAAAGAACCAGAACCATGGGAGTTTAGATCCAAGCCGGCTTGGCAAAGACTTATTATAATGCTAGGGGGAATAGCAGTAAATATTTTTCTTGGATTTGCAATTTACGCTATGGTGGCTTTTGTTTGGGGAAAAACAGTTCTAACAAACGAGAATTTACCTAACGGATTTGAAGTTGCAGAAACTATTAAAACTTATGGTTTTAAAGACGGAGATAAAATTCTTCAAGTTAACGGTGAGGCCTTAGAAGATGTAAGAGACATCAATAAGTTTTTATTTTTAAGAGATGTTAATGAAGTTAGAGTTGAACACTTAAACGGAAAAGTAGAAAATATTTCTGTCCCTGAAAACATTGGAACTATAATGTTTGAAAACGGAGCAATTAGAGCTTTTAACCCTTTTTGGACTCCTGCAATACTAGATTCAATAGTTCCTAATTCTCCAGCTTATAATGCTGGTCTTTTAAAAGGTGACAGAATTGTAAAAGTTAACGGAAATGATGTCGTTAAGTGGGAAGAATTTACAGAAGAGGTAAAAGCAAATACATCTCAAAATATTGATATTGATATTAAAAGAGGAAATGATATAATTTCAAATTCTATAACATTAAATGAGAATAATCAAATTGGCGTTACTAGTTTACAGTCAATCAATTTAACTCCAACAATACTAAAATATTCTTTTATTGAAAGTATAAATGACGGGTTTGACAGAGCATACTGGGAGCTTTTAGATTATGTAGGTCAATTTAAATATGTTTTTACAAAACAAGGAGCTTCTCAACTTGGAGGTTTTGCTGCAATAGGAAATTTATTTCCAGCTGAGTGGAATTGGAAAAATTTTTGGGAAACTACAGCACTTCTTTCTATTATTCTAGCCTTTATGAACGCTTTACCAATTCCTGCCTTAGACGGAGGGCATGTTATGTTTTTGATGTATGAAGTTGTAACTGGATCTAAGCCAAATGATAAGTTCATGGAATATGCTCAGATTATAGGATTCTTTTTATTAATGGCATTAGTTTTATTTGCTAATGGAAATGATGTTGTTAGATACTTATTTAATTAATTTTTTGAATTAATTAATTTGACTACGTTAAAATATAAATTATATTTGCCCTCGCTAAATGCAAACTCCTCCTTAGCTCAGTTGGTTAGAGCATCTGACTGTTAATCAGAGGGTCCTAGGTTCGAGCCCTAGAGGGGGAGCAAGTAATACCGTTACACTACACATTCTAAACCTTCGAGAAATCGGAGGTTTTTTCTTTTTTTAACTATTATAATTGAAATTATTGGAGTTTGATTTTATAGTGATGAATCCCCATTAGAATCCCCGTTTTTTTCATTTTGCCATTAAAATCAAATAATTCATATTGTTTTTCAATTTAGTTTTATATGAAATATTAGGCGATGGTTAGCATTTTGCCTTAACCCTTGTATTATTATAAACTATTAGTCATGAGTATCGTAACACAACAATATGCGATTTTTTTACAACAGTTTGATTGGAATTACTTTCTTACAGCCAGATCTTGCTATAAAATAAAAAGATATTTAACCTCAATGAACTGGGCAAACAGAATATTAAATAATACTAAAGTTGATAAAGTATTTTATGTAGTTGAGCGTGATAAAGGAGATATAACTAATAGTCATGTTCATATGCTACTAGAAACTAATAAGACATTGAGTTACAGTGAAGCTAGAAAAGCCTTAGGAAATATATCTGTAGGAGATTATAGCTTTATTGATAACCCTAAGGCAGTAACAAATTATGTTACAAAATGGATTGATCGTGATTGTGAATATAATTTTTTAATATGAAAATTAACAACATTTACTTTTCCATAGATTTTTCAAATCTTCTTTTAGTTCTTCTAAATGCTGTATTTTCCCATTCTCCATCAAAATTATTCCAAGAAATTCGAATTCTTCCTCTTAAGGGACCTTCTCTATATATTAAAAATACCATTTCTTCAAAATTGAAATAGATGTTATTTTCATTATCATCTGCATTAAGAAACTTTTTTTCATTTTCAATAATGCTTTCAATTTTATTTAAAAGTTGTAAAGCTTTTTCATATTCAATATTTTTAAAAGAATAACCTTTGAAATTAGAAGATCTTGAATCTTGAACCCAAAAATCATCAAAAAACCCTAATACTAATCCTTTTTTATTTTTTCCATCGTAAAAGATTGAAGTAATTTCAGAACTTTTTGATGCCGCAAGAGGATCAATAATAAATTTATCATAATCCAAAGAGGGCCCTAAAATTTCACTTATTATAAAAAACTTAGCTTCATAAAGTGCTATATCTTTACTGTACTCTTTTACTCCAGATTGGGAAACCAAAAGAATTGGGAAAAAAAGAAATGGTAAAATTAATTGCTTAAAAAACTTGATAAATTTGTCTGACATAATAGGTCCCGTTATATTTTATTGTTGAAAATGTACATCCTAAGTTACTGTTTTTTATATTGAAGGAAGTCATTCCTCCCCTAGTTGTAGGAGTATCATTCATTTCAATTGCAAATGATTCAATAGCTTTTTCTAGCTCAATTTCAGCTTTGTATTGAGAATAATGTGCGGTCCAAAACTGAATGCTTTCAGCTCTATTATAGCTGTTAAAGACATATCCTATCATACTTCCATCTGACGAACAATACATTAGAGCTCTTCCTTCATTTTCACATGGCGAAACAGAATATTTTGCCATTATTTGATTTTTAGTTTTTCCTATATCACCTTGCCCAAAAGAAACAAGTGGAATAAACAGTAAAAGAAAAATTATTTTTTTCATAGTTATCATTTTAATGTTGCCAGCAAAACCTACTACCAGTG
>ERZ651776.2166-NODE-2166-length-21879-cov-7.652280_pt1 | contig 21879 bp, 17 predicted proteins | sample MGYA00514761_ERZ651776 | MGnify/ENA metagenome assembly ERZ651776 | reverse complement strand
CTTGCCGTGGTCAACGTGACCGATCGTGCCGATGTTAACGTGTGGTTTATTACGTTCAAACTTTGCCTTAGCCATGGTGGCCTCCTTGATTTTCAATTTGGGCGGTGAGTTTAGAACCCACCCTACAGATTGGGTAGGGCGGGGTTTTCCCCGCCGTCCCAGTTATTTGTTTTCGCAAGTTACGCGAATTTGGCCTGAATCTCGTCCGAGATGTTCTGTGGCACGGCTTCGTAATGCGAGAACTGCATTGTGAAGTTCGCACGACCCGAAGACATCGACCGCAGAGTGTTGATGTAGCCGAACATGTTGGCCAGTGGCACCTGCGCGTCAATCGCGATGGCGTTGCCACGTGTATCCTGTCCCTGAACCTGACCGCGACGCGATGTAAGATCGCCGATGATGCCGCCTGTGTAATCCTCAGGTGTGACAACTTCGACTTTCATGATCGGCTCGAGCAGTTTCGCGCCAGCTTTCTTCATGCCTTCGCGCATACCCATGCGGGCAGCGATTTCGAACGCCAGAACACTGGAGTCAACATCGTGGTATTTACCTTCGATCAAGGCAACCTTGAAGTCGATGACAGGGAAGCCCGCCAAAGGACCGGAGTCCATGACCGACCGGATACCCTTTTCAACACCTGGGATATATTCCTTAGGCACCGAACCACCAACAACGCGGGATTCAAAGGAATAACCTTCGCCCGGCTCGGTTGGCATCAGGATCATTTTCACTTCGGCGAACTGGCCAGAACCACCAGATTGCTTCTTGTGCGTGTAGACCACTTCAGCTTCACGAGAGATCGTTTCACGGTATGCCACTTGCGGTGCACCAATGTTCGCCTCAACTTTGAATTCCCGCTTCAGACGGTCAACCAAGATGTCGAGGTGAAGTTCGCCCATGCCCTTCATGATGGTCTGACCGGATTCGATATCCGTTTCAACGCGGAAGGATGGATCTTCGGCAGCAAGACGCGCGAGACCGGCGGACATTTTTTCTTGGTCTGCTTTTGTCTTAGGTTCAACCGCGATTTCGATAACCGGATCGGGGAAGGTCATTGTTTCAAGAACAACCGGATCCGCAACGGAACACAGCGTGTCACCAGTTGTGGTATCTTTCAGACCTGCCAGCGCAATGATGTCGCCCGCGAACGCTTCCTGAATTTCTTCACGATCGTTCGAGTGCATCATCATCATACGACCAACGCGCTCTTTCTTGCCTTTGGTAGAGTTCAAGAGCGTGTCACCCTTGTTCAACTTGCCGGAGTAGATGCGTGTGAAGGTCAACGAACCCACGAAAGGGTCGTTCATGATTTTGAATGCAAGGCCAGAGAACGCCATATCATCATCCGCACGGCGCGGGATGTTGCGTGTTTCTGTTTCATCGCCGGGTTTAAAGCCCATGTAATCAACAACGTCCATCGGGGACGGAAGATAGTCGATAACAGCGTTGAGCAACGGCTGAACACCCTTGTTCTTAAAGGCAGAGCCACACAGAACGGGGATAAACTTGATGGCCAATGTACCCTTGCGGATCAGGCTGCGAAGCGTCGCTTCGTCAGGCTCTGCGCCGTCCATCAGGTAGTTTTCCATCGCGTCATCGTCCATCTCGACCGCAGTCTCGATCAGGTGAGCGCGCCATTCGTCGGCCAAATCTTTCAGGTCGGCGCGGATTTCGCGCTGTTCCCAGCTTGCGCCCAGATCTTCACCGGCCCAGACCCATTCTTTCATGGTGACCAGATCGATCATGCCTTCCAGTTCGGTTTCTGCACCGATTGGAATTTGGATCGGTGCAGGTGTCGCGCCGGTACGGTCTTTGATCATCTTCACACAGTTGAAGAAATCAGCGCCGATTTTGTCCATCTTGTTCACAAAAACGATCCGCGGAACCTTGTAACGATCAGCCTGACGCCAAACGGTTTCGGTCTGCGGCTCAACACCGGCGTTGGCGTCAAGAACAGCAACCGCGCCATCCAGAACAGCCAAGGAACGTTCGACTTCGATGGTGAAGTCAACGTGGCCGGGCGTGTCGATGATGTTCATCCGGTACTTGGTGTCGGATGTCGCATCTGCGTCGGGCAGTTCCTGGCGCTGCCAGAAAGTTGTGGTCGCAGCGGAGGTAATCGTAATGCCGCGCTCCTGCTCCTGCTCCATCCAATCCATCGTTGCGGCACCATCATGCACCTCACCGATGTTGTGGGATTTGCCCGTGTAAAACAGGATGCGCTCGGAACAGGTAGTTTTACCTGCATCGATGTGGGCCATGATGCCGAAGTTACGGTAGCGGTTTAGCGGATAGTCGCGTGCCATGGGGCTGCTTCCTCGAATATATCTGAAACGGATAAATCGCGCCCCATGATGGGACGCGACGGGGGCGATTTATGCCGCCCAAATTACCAGCGGTAGTGGCTGAACGCTTTGTTGGCGTCGGCCATTTTGTGCGTATCTTCGCGCTTTTTCACAGCAGTGCCGCGGGACTGAACAGCATCCATCAGCTCGCCTGCAAGGCGCTCTTCCATGGTGTTTTCGTTGCGCGAACGCGACGCTTTGATCAACCAGCGAATCGCCAGTGCCTCGCGACGCTCGGGGCGAACTTCGACGGGCACCTGATAGGTTGCACCACCAACGCGGCGCGAACGTACTTCGACGGACGGCTTGATGTTATCAAGCGCTTCGTGGAAAACTTCGATGGGCGCGCGTTTGATCTTGTCTTCAACGCGGGTCATTGCGTTGTATACGATACGCTCTGCGACCGACTTTTTGCCGTCGATCATCAGGTTGTTCATGAACTTTGTAAGGACCAGATCGCCATACTTGGCATCTGGCAGGACTTCGCGTTTTTCAGCGGCGTGACGACGTGACATTTAAGGCTCCTAATTATCTCGCGCCGAGGCTGTCGTTTGACATGTGTCTGATGCATCCTGCACCAGCGCTGCATTATCAACTTCAACCCCAGCTCAACCCCCGAGGGGAAAGTATGCTGGACGACATCGGGCGTGGTTCAACCAGCGCCCAATGCCCACCCAAATTATTTTGGCTTCTTTGCACCATACTTGGAGCGACGCTGCTTACGGTCTTTAACGCCCTGGGTATCCAGAACACCGCGCAGGATGTGGTAGCGCACACCGGGAAGGTCTTTTACGCGACCGCCGCGAATCAGAACAACAGAGTGCTCCTGAAGGTTGTGCGATTCACCTGGGATATAGCTGATGACTTCGAAACCGTTGGTCAGGCGCACTTTTGCAACCTTACGCATGGCCGAGTTCGGCTTTTTAGGTGTTGTTGTATAAACACGTGTACAAACGCCGCGCTTTTGCGGGCACTCCTGCAGGTGCATGGATTTCGAACGTTTGATTTTAGGCTGGCGCGGTTTGCGGATCAGCTGCTGGATCGTTGGCATTCCGGTATTATCCCCGTTTAGCTCACATAAGTGGTGCAGCGGGGCGAACCCCAGTGCGGTTAAATTTCGGCCCCTTCACGCGTCCGCAAAGCTGTTTCTGTTCCACGCACCTTGCGCAAAGCAAAATCACCGCAGCGTTTCCGTACCGAGGAAAACGAGGCGGTGGGGTAACAGAGGATCGAGTCAGCATTAGACCGGATCGTGACCACTAGAGTTATGATTTCGGCATTGCAGGGCGACCCCCACATCCGAGATAAGGGGCGTATAGGCAGTTGCGCGCCTGCTGTCAACAGGACCAAGGCGAATGCGCATCGATCCGCGGATCGGGGGAATTGCGACTTGCAATGTCAACGCCCTGCCGGTCATATTTGACCCGTTCACCTGCGACTTCAAGGGTTTCATTCATATGCAAGTTATCGGTCTTTGCCGCTTTTCTTACCCTGCCCTTGGCGGGTTTCAGGTTGGCCATGACACGATCGAGGAGCGCATGGCTTATCTCTATGATGATGCACGCCTTGAGGAACGCTTTCGATTGTTTGAAACTGTCGCCTTGCCGTGCCTTAAGGCTCAAACCGATCCGGATTTTGAACTGATCGTTGTGATCGGCGATACCTTGCCCCAGCGGCATCTGGACCGTCTGCGCGATATCCTTGCTACGCTCCCCCAAGCCCGTATCCGAAGCGAACCGCCACGCCAGCACCGCGAGGTGATGAAAGAAATCCTCAACAGCGCACGCGATCGGAACCTGCCCTGTTTGCAATTCCGGTTTGACGATGACGACGCCGTTGCGGTCGATTTCGTCGAACGTCTGCGCGCTGCAAGCGATGATTGCTTTGCCCTGACCCAGCAACACCGTACCATCGCTTTTGACTGGAACCGCGGTTTGATCGCTGAATACGGTCCCAACGGCATCGCCGCAACCGAGGTCTTTCGCCCCTTTGATGTCGCAGCCCTTGGTATGTATGTGCGCCCCCGCTGCCCGCTGACGATTATGAACTATGCGCATAACAAGATTAACCGGTTTATGCCGACCGTATCCTTTGACACCAAACATATGTTTGTGCGCGGGCACAACGCGTCAAATGACAGCCGGCAAAAGGGCGAAAGGCCCGCTGACGTGACCCCGCTTACACCCGAGGGCGAAACCATGTTCCGGACCCGTTTTGCCATTGACGCCGACGCAGTTCGCCAGATGTTCACCCGCGAAGGTGCGCCATGAGGACCGTCGGCCTGTGCCGCTTTTCCTACGCAGGCGAAGGCGGGTTCAAAGTCGGTCATGATGATTTTGCAGCACTTGAAACCTTTCTCTACGGAACGGACAGGATCGAGGAACGGTTTCGCCTGTTTGAAGCGATCACCTTGCCGAGCGTCGTCGGACAGACTGATTCTAATTTCACTTTTTTGATCGTGACGGGCATCGGATTTCCCGCGCAACATCTGGACCGCCTTCGTGCGCTGACTAGGCACATTCCGAATTGCGAGATCAGACAATATCCCCCCGGCCCACATCGCCGAGTGATGAGCAAAGCCATCAAGGACTGGCGCAGCGCGGCCGATACGCCTTGCCTTCAGTTTCGGCTGGATGATGACGACGCGATGGCCCTGAGTTTCGTTGAGAGGTTCAAACAGACGGCCCACGACCTTGCCCCAATATCAGCGCGCCACCCGTCAGTGGCGGTCGATTTCAACCAAGGCTATGTCTACACTGCCGGGGCCGAGGGCGTTAAACTGTGGCCCTATCACTACCCCTATTCCGCCATCGCCCTTGGCATGATCGTGGGCGCAGGATCAGATGATACAATCATGAACCACGGTCATCAGAACCTGTGGAAGACGATGCCGACCATGACCTTTACTGGCGAAGATATGATGATGCGAGGGCACAACGACTTTAACGACAGCCGTTTGAAGGGCAAAAAGAACGTGTTCGACTACAAAGCGATGACCGCCGAACAGGCCGCGCATATCCACGCGACCTTTGGGATAGACGATGCCCGCGTGCGCGCTATCTTTTCGCGACCATGACCACGCGCCGTGAGAGTTTGCGTTCCCGGTAAAGCGTGAACAGGCCCGTTGCCGCAACTATCGCCGCGCCGATCAAGGTCGAGGGCAGCGGCCAATCCCCAAAGACGAACCACCCCAAGATCAATGCCCATATCAAACCAGTATACCGGAAGGGCGCAATAAACGACACATCCCCCGTCCGCATGGTCTGTACGCTGAAATAATAGCCCATCAGCACAAAAACGGCCGCCGCCGCTATTGCCTGCCAATGAGGTGCCGAAACGGGGGCCCAGGGTGTCGCCAGCTGTGCAAAAGCGGAGAAAACAGTGACCGACAGCACTGCTGCAAAGGTCACTGTCATGGACGGCACGGCCTTGGACAGCCGCCGTGTGCTAAGATCGCGAATCGTCACGAACATCACCGCAATCAGTGCGTAAACCGACCAGACGTTAAACCCGTCAGTTCCGGGTTTCACGATCAACATCACCCCCATGAATCCCACAAGGATCGCCGAAAACCGTTTCCAACCGACGGGTTCGCGGTAAAATAACGCCGCCCCCAAAGTGACCGTCAACGGCAGCGACTGTAGAATGGCGCTAAGATTTGCCAGCGGCATGTTGAACAGTGCGGTAACAAAGAAAAAACTGGCTGCAACTTCGGAACCCGACCGGATACCAACCAACTTCCAGTCGCGACGGCTAAGCCTGAGATGCATCGGGCCAAGCCGTCCCCAAAGCAGCATGATAAGCGAAATGGAGATCAGCCCACGCAAAAACAACAATTGAAACAGCGGCACAGCGCCGCCAGTCGTTTTTGTCATCGTATCATTCAGCGTGAATGCCGCCATGGAGCCGACCATAAATAGTGCTCCGATCAGGTTTGGCGACATGGGCAGGCTTTCATTTAAATGCAATTGCACGGACTATTGCCCCAAAGCCGCGCTAAGCACCACCCAATCCTGACGTTTCGCAGGATTTCCCTATGCAGCCGTTGACGGGCTGAAATTCAATTCATCAGAAGCTCGACAGGTTGGCGCACCGCCACGGACCGAAAAAGCCCCCGCCAATCGCTTGACGGGGGCTTTGATTTTCAGGTCAGATCAATGATCAGCTGCGGCTCTCGTCGTCATCAGAGACGGTTTTGAACACATCGCCACCAACAGTATCATCGGCGGTGACCGCTGGTGCAGCCAAACGGGCAGCAATCTCGGCCTCTTCGCGACGGGCTTCGATGACCACATTGTCACGATCAAACGCAACCTTGCGCATCTGTTGCGTCGCCCCACCGGTACCGGCTGGGATCAGACGGCCAACGATAACGTTTTCTTTCAGACCGACCAGCTTGTCGCGCTTGCCCTGAACCGATGCTTCGGTCAGCACGCGTGTGGTTTCCTGGAACGATGCCGCCGAGATAAAGCTGCGGGTTTGCAAGCTTGCCTTGGTGATACCCAAGAGGATCGGTTCGCCCGTTGCCGGACGGCCACCCTTGGAAATCGCCTTTTCGCAGGCTTGGTCAAACTCTTGCTTATCGACGTGTTCGCCTTTCAGCAGCGTGGTGTCGCCGCTGTCCTGGACTTCCCACTTTTGTAACATCTGACGCACGATAACTTCGATGTGCTTATCGTTGATCTTAACGCCTTGCAGACGGTACACATCCTGCACCTCGTCGATCATGTAGTCGGCCAAGGCCTCTACACCCATGATCGCAAGAATGTCGTGCGGTGCCGGGTTGCCATCCATGATGTAATCGCCCTTTTGGACAAAGTCACCTTCCGCAACGGGAATGTGCTTGCCCTTAGGCACCATGTATTCGACCTTGTAATCCGGATCTTCGGAAGACTCGATCGAAATGCGACGCTTGTTTTTGTAGTCCTTGCCGTAGCGTACATAGCCGTCGATTTCGGCGATGATGGCGTGATCCTTGGGGCGACGTGCCTCAAAGAGTTCGGCCACACGGGGCAGACCACCGGTAATGTCCTTGGTCTTGGCACCTTCACGCGGGATACGCGCAACGATGTCACCAGCCTTGATTTCGGTCTGGTCCTCAACGGACAGAACGGCATCAACGGACATTGGGTAGGTCACCGGGTTGCCCGCGTCGTTGCGGACCGGTTCGCCATCGGCATTCAGGATCATGACTTCAGGCTTCAGTTCGTTGCCTTTGGGGGCAGCACGCCAGTCAATCACGATCTTCTGGGTCATGCCTGTCGCATCATCCGTCTCGTCCTTGACCGCGATCCCCGACACAAGGTCGACGAATTTGGTCACACCGGACTTCTCGGCGATGATTGGCAATGTGTACGGATCCCATTCAAACAGCTTGTCGCCGCGCAAGATCGACTGACCTTCCTTAACGAAAAGTTTGGTACCGTAGCCGACTTTGTGGCTGGCACGTTCGTCACCGTTTTCATCAACGATCGACAGCTTCATGTTCCGGCCCATCACCATGATTTCGCCAGCGGCGTTCTCAAGGGTCATCGCGTTATCGAACACGACCTTACCAGGCTGGGATGCCTCAAGGAAGGACTGCTGTCCACCTTGCGCAACACCACCAATGTGGAAGGTCCGCATTGTCAGCTGTGTACCGGGTTCACCGATCGACTGTGCGGCGATAATACCGACAGCTTCACCTTGGTTCACCAGCGTACCGCGTGCAAGGTCACGACCATAGCACATGGCGCAAACGCCTTCTTCGGCCTCACAGGTCAGCGGGCTGCGGATGCGTGCGGACAAAACAACCGCTTCATCCACGATATCCGCCAGACGTTCGTCGATGATCGTCTGTGCAGGGACCAGCACTTCGTCTGTGCCCGGACGCAGAATGTCTTCTGCGGCAACCCGGCCCAGCAGACGTTCTGCCAGCGACGAAACGACTTCACCGTCGTTCACAGCCGCTTCGGCAGTGATCGCGATATCGGTGCCACAATCATGCATACGAACGATGCAATCCTGCGCCACGTCAACCAGACGACGGGTCAGATATCCCGAGTTCGCTGTTTTCAAAGCTGTATCCGAAAGACCCTTACGGGCACCGTGGGTGGAGTTGAAGTACTCCAGAACGGTCAGACCTTCTTTAAAGTTCGAGATGATCGGCGTTTCGATGATGTCGCCATTCGGCTTCGCCATCAGACCGCGCATACCGCCCAGCTGTTTCATCTGCGTAACGGAACCACGCGCACCGGAGTGCGCCATCATGTAGACCGAGTTCGGCTCGTTCTCGGACCCATTCTCGCCGTAGGTGGTCGCCGAGATGGCGCCCATCATCGCATCGGTGACTTTGTCGTTACACTTCGACCATGCATCGACGACTTTGTTGTACTTTTCACCCTGAGTGATCAGGCCGTCCATGTACTGCTGTTCAAAGTCTTTCACCTGGTCGCGGGTTTCTTCAACCAGTGGCCATTTGCTGTCAGGGATCAACATGTCGTCCTTACCGAACGAAATACCGGCTTTGAAAGCTTCGCGGAAACCCATTGTCATGATCTGGTCACAGAAGATGACGGATTCCTTTTGGCCGCAATAACGGTAGACCGTATCGATGACCTGCTGCACTTCTTTCTTGCGCAGCAAACGGTTGACCAAGTCAAACGGCGCTTTTGCATTCAAAGGCAACAGCGCGCCAAGACGAATACGGCCCGGTGTGGTGTCGAAACGCTTGTAAACCTCGTTGCCTTCGGCATCGATCTGCTTGATCCGCGCTTTGATTTTGGAATGCAGGTGCACAACACCAGCGTCCAATGCCTGCTGCACTTCGTCAACAGAACCAAAGACCATGTCTTGACCGACCATGCCTTCACGTTCGAGCGTCGTATAGTACAGACCCAAGATCATATCCTGCGACGGAACAATGATCGGCGCGCCGTTTGCTGGCGACAGAACGTTGTTCGTGGACATCATCAGAACGCGTGCTTCAAGCTGGGCTTCAAGCGACAGCGGCACGTGAACCGCCATTTGGTCGCCGTCAAAGTCAGCGTTAAAGGCGGAACAGACCAGCGGGTGCAGCTGGATGGCTTTACCTTCGATCAGAACCGGTTCGAACGCCTGAATACCAAGACGGTGCAAGGTAGGTGCACGGTTCAGCATGACGGGGTGTTCGCGGATAACTTCATCCAAGATGTCCCAAACTTCGGGACGCTCTTTTTCCACCAGCTTTTTGGCTTGCTTGACTGTGCTGGACAGACCCTTGGCCTCAAGGCGCGAATAGATGAACGGCTTGAACAGTTCCAACGCCATCTTTTTCGGCAAACCGCACTGGTGCAGTTTGAGTTCTGGACCGGTCACGATAACCGAACGACCCGAGAAGTCGACGCGCTTACCCAAAAGGTTCTGACGGAAGCGGCCTTGCTTACCCTTCAGCATGTCGGACAGCGATTTCAACGGACGCTTGTTGGCACCTGTAATCACGCGGCCACGACGGCCGTTGTCGAACAGCGCATCGACGGATTCCTGCAACATACGCTTTTCGTTGCGCACGATGATGTCGGGCGCACGCAATTCAATCAGACGCTTCAAACGGTTGTTCCGGTTGATCACGCGGCGATACAAGTCGTTCAGGTCAGACGTCGCGAAACGGCCACCATCCAGCGGCACCAGCGGGCGCAGCTCTGGCGGGATCACCGGAATGACGGTCATGACCATCCACTCGGGCCGGTTGCCGGACTCGAGGAAGGATTCAACGACTTTCAGACGCTTGATGATCTTCTTGGGCTTCAACTCGCCTGTGGCTTCTTTCAGATCCGCACGCAGTGTGTCTGCTTCGGCTTCCAGATCAATCGCCGCCAGCATTTCGCGGATCGCTTCAGCACCGATATTGGCGGTGAAAGCATCCATGCCATAAGCATCTTGCGCGTCCATGAACTCTTCTTCGGTCATCATTTGACCATAGGTGAGGTCCGTCAGGCCGGGTTCGATAACAACATAGTTTTCGAAATACAGCACACGTTCCAGATCGCGCAGAGTCATATCCAGCATCAGGCCGATCCGCGACGGAAGCGACTTAAGGAACCAGATGTGCGCAACAGGCGACGCCAGCTCGATGTGGCCCATCCGCTCGCGGCGGACCTTTTGCAGTGTGACTTCAACGCCGCATTTTTCGCAGACAACGCCGCGATATTTCATGCGCTTATATTTGCCGCACAGGCATTCGTAGTCTTTGATCGGGCCAAAGATACGCGCACAGAACAAGCCGTCACGTTCTGGCTTGAACGTACGATAGTTAATGGTTTCGGGTTTTTTGATCTCACCGAACGACCACGACAAGATACGCTCTGGCGACGCCAAAGATACCTTGATCTCGTCGAACGTCTTCATCGGCGCGACGGGGTTGAACGGGTTGTTTGTCAGTTCCTGGTTCATCTTAAATCCTTAGATTAGTCTCGAAAGCGAAGGGAGGGGGCCCGATTTCTTCGCAGAAATCGGGCCGGAATTTTCGAAAATTCCGGCGACGCCCTTACTCGTCTTCCTCCGCATCCAGGAGTTCCATGTTCAGGCCAAGGCCACGGACTTCTTTGACAAGAACGTTGAACGATTCCGGAATACCGGCTTCGAAGTTGTCCTCGCCTTTGACGATGCTCTCGTACACTTTGGTACGGCCAGCGACGTCGTCCGATTTCACAGTCAGCATTTCCTGCAAGGTGTAAGCAGCGCCGTAAGCTTCAAGTGCCCAGACCTCCATCTCACCAAAGCGCTGACCACCGAATTGCGCTTTACCGCCCAATGGCTGCTGGGTGACCAGCGAGTATGGACCGGTGGAACGCGCGTGGATTTTGTCATCCACAAGGTGGTGCAGTTTCAGCAGGTATTTGACGCCAACGGTCACGGGGCGGGCAAACTGCTCGCCTGTGCGGCCGTCAAACAGTACCGACTGACCCGAGGTGTCGAACCCGGCCCGTGTCAAACTGTCGTTCACGTCTGCTTCCTTGGCACCATCAAAGACGGGCGTTGCGATTGGTACACCACGGGTTACGTTACCCGCCGCTTCCAACAGCGTTGCTTCGTCCATGCCGGCAATGCCTTCTTCGTAGACATCCGCACCGTAGGCGTGGCTCATCGCGTCACGTACAGGCGTCAAATCGCCGGAGCGCTTATATTCCTGAAGTGCTTCGTCGATGTTGATGCCCAAGCCGCGTGCAGCCCAACCCATGTGGGTTTCAAGGATCTGACCAACGTTCATACGCGATGGAACACCCAGCGGGTTCAAACAGAAGTCAACTGGCGTACCATCCGCAAGGAATGGCATGTCTTCCATCGGTACAACCTTGGAAATAACACCCTTGTTGCCGTGACGACCGGCCATTTTATCGCCCGGTTGCAGCTTGCGCTTTACCGCTACGAAAACTTTGACCATCTTCATCACGCCCGGGGGCAGATCATCGCCACGGCGTACTTTTTCGACTTTATCCTCGAACCGCGCATCCAAAGTCCGCTTCTGGATCTCGTACTGCTCGTTCAGGGCTTCGACGATCTTGGCATCATCTTCGTCTGCCAAGGCCAGCTGCCACCACTGGCCACGCGACAGCGTTTCCAGCAATTCGTCTGTGATCACAGAGTTCGACTTGATGCCTTTCGGACCTTTGACTGCCGTCTTGCCAATGATCATCGAGTGCAAACGCGCATAGATGTTGCGATCCAAGATCCCAAGTTCATCGTCACGGTCGCGTGCAAGGCGTTCAACCTCTTCACGCTCGATCTGCAAGGCACGTTCGTCTTTTTCAACGCCGTGGCGGTTAAAGACGCGGACTTCAACGACTGTGCCGAAATCGCCCGGCTTCACACGCAGCGATGTATCGCGGACGTCCGATGCTTTTTCACCAAAGATGGCGCGCAGCAGTTTTTCTTCTGGCGTCATCGGGCTTTCGCCCTTTGGTGTGATCTTGCCGACCAGAATATCACCCGGTTCAACATCCGCGCCGATGTACACGATGCCAGCCTCGTCGAGGTTACGCAGCGCTTCTTCACCAACGTTGGGAATGTCGCGTGTGATTTCCTCTGGCCCAAGTTTTGTATCGCGTGCAGCCACTTCGAATTCTTCGATGTGGATCGACGTGAACACGTCATCGCGCGAAACCCGTTCTGAGATCAGGATGGAGTCTTCGTAGTTGTAGCCGTTCCAAGGCATAAACGCGACGATCACGTTTTTACCAAGGGCCAGTTCACCCATGTCGGTCGATGGACCGTCAGCGATAACCTGACCTTTAACAACCGTGTCACCCACTTTCACCAGCGGGCGCTGGTTAATACAGGTGTTCTGGTTGGAACGCTGGAACTTGCGCATACGGTAGATGTCAACGCCTGCATCGCCCAGCTCAAGGTCTTCGGTCGCGCGCAAAACGATACGCGACGCATCGACTTGGTCGATGATACCGCCACGTTTGGCCATGTATGCCGCACCGGAGTCGCGTGCCACAACTTCTTCAATACCGGTCCCGACCAGCGGAGCCTCGGCTTGAAGCAGTGGAACAGCCTGACGTTGCATGTTCGAGCCCATCAAGGCCCTGTTCGCATCGTCATTTTCCAAGAACGGGATCAGCGATGCCGCAACGGACACCAACTGCTTTGGCGAAACGTCAATCAGGTCAACGCTTTCGGAAGGCGACAACGTGTAGTCACCCGATTTGCGTGTGGAGACCAGATCGTTGACGAACTTCATATTCTCATCAAGATTCGCGTTGGCCTGCGCCACAGTGTGACGCATTTCTTCGGTCGCGGACATGTACTGGACGTCATCGGAGACCACACCGTTTGAAACCTTGCGGTACGGTGTTTCGATAAAGCCATACTTATTCACGCGTGCGAATGTCGCCAGCGAGTTGATCAGACCAATGTTCGGACCTTCAGGCGTTTCAATCGGACACATCCGGCCATAGTGGGTCGGGTGAACGTCACGCACTTCAAAACCGGCACGTTCGCGTGTCAGACCACCTGGTCCAAGCGCTGAAAGGCGACGCTTGTGCGTAACCTCGGACAGCGGGTTGGTTTGGTCCATGAATTGCGACAGCTGGCTGGAGCCGAAGAATTCACGCACCGCAGCGGCTGCTGGCTTGGCGTTGATCAGGTCTTGCGGCATGACAGTGTCGATTTCAACCGAGGACATGCGTTCTTTGATTGCACGTTCCATACGCAGCAAACCAACGCGGTACTGGTTTTCCATCAATTCGCCAACGGAACGCACACGACGGTTACCAAGGTGGTCAATATCGTCGATGTCGCCACGGCCATCACGCAGGTCAACCAACGCTTTGATACAGGACACGATATCGTCGCGGTCCAGCGTGCGCTGTGTGTCTTCTTTGTCGAGTGCAAGGCGCATGTTCATTTTCACACGGCCAACCGCGGAAAGGTCATAGCGTTCGCCATCAAAGAACAAGGTGTCGAACAGGTTCGACGCAGCTTCGACTGTGGGCGGCTCGCCTGGGCGCATGACGCGGTAGATATCCATGAGCGCGGTGTCGCGGTTCATGTTCTTGTCGTTCGCCATGGTGTTGCGCATGTACGGGCCGACATTGATGTTGTCGATGTCCAAGAGTGGGATCTCGGTAATGCCAGCATCAACCAGCTCTTTGGCGGTACCACCAATCAGCGTGCCGTCTTTATCATGCTCAAGCGTCATCTCGTCGCCAGCTTCGACATAGATCGCGCCGGTTTCTTCGTTGATGATGTCGCGTGCAGCAAATTTACCAGCGATGTGCTCAAACGGCAAAACCAGTTCGGTTACTTTGCCTTCGTCAACAAGCTGTTTTACGGCGCGTGGTGTTACTTTCTTGCCCTTTTCGAACAAGACTTCACCAGTCGCAGCGTCGATCAGATCATAGGTTGGACGTGTGCCCCGCACACGGTCAGGATAGAATGGTGCAACCCAGCCTTCACCAGCCTTAAGCTTGTAGTTCACAGTGTTGTAATACGCATCCATGATCGCTTCTTGGTCCAGACCAAGCGCGTACAGCAGCGTTGTCACAGGCAACTTACGGCGACGGTCGATCCGGGCGAACACGATATCCTTGGCATCGAATTCGAAATCCAGCCAAGACCCGCGGTACGGAATAATCCGGCAGGCAAACAACAGCTTGCCCGAAGAGTGCGTCTTGCCTTTGTCATGATCAAAGAACACGCCGGGGGACCGGTGCATCTGTGAAACGATAACGCGTTCAGTACCGTTCACGACAAATGTGCCGTTCGGTGTCATCAAAGGCATATCGCCCATGAACACGTCTTGTTCCTTGATGTCCTTAACAGACTTCGCGCCTGTGTCTTCGTCGATATCAAACACGATCAGACGCAGCGTCACCTTCAAAGGTGCAGCATAGGTCATGTCGCGTTGCTGACATTCTTCAACATCGTATTTCGGTTTTTCAAGCTCGTACTTTACGTACTCGAGGACGGAAGTCTCGTTGAAATCCTTGATCGGGAAAACCGACTGAAAGACGCCCTGAATGCCGTCACCATCTGTCGGGGTGTCCTGATCGCCGGAGCGCAGGAAAAGATCGTATGAGGATTTCTGGACCTCGATCAGGTTAGGCATCTCCAGAACTTCGCGGATTTTGCCGTAGTATTTACGTAGACGTTTCTGGCCAAGGAAGGATTGCGCCATGTGTCATATTACCTTTCGTATCTCTTGCCGAGCACGCCATCACCGGGGCCGTGATGCGCGCCCATAAGAGCGGTAAATCCTGGTCAATTCTTGAGGCACGTCCCACCGTGCTTCTTCCGACCCTTAGGACCTATCCAGAGAAGCATTCCATCTGAAATACTTGTCAAAACAGATCAGGCTGGACAGGGAATTTCCCCATCCAGCCTTGTGTTTTATGGGCTGCCCCGGAATTTTCGAAAATTCCGGCCCGATTTTTTTGAAAAAATCGAAACCCAGATCGAATGGCTTACGCCAGTTCAACCTCTGCGCCAGCTGCAACCAGCTTGGCCATAACTTCTTCGGCTTCGGCTTTGTCGACGCCTTCTTTGATCTTGCCGCCAGCTTCAACCAGATCCTTGGCTTCTTTCAGACCAAGACCGGTGATGCCGCGAACTTCTTTGATCACGTTGATTTTGGACGCGCCGGCGTTCTTCAGAACGACGTCGAATTCAGTTTTCTCTTCTGCGGCAGCACCTGCATCGGCAGGGCCAGCCATCATCACTGCGCCGCCAGCGGCGGGCTCGATGCCATACTCGTCTTTGAGGATGGTTTTCAGTTCTTGTGCTTCAAGCAGTGTCAGACCAACGATGTCTTCTGCCAGTTTTTTCAGATCAGCCATGTTCAGCTCTTTCCGTTAACGATATGTGTGTTCCAACGCGAGTGTACAACCCTGCGCCGGCTTGACGATGTTGCTTACGCAGCCGCCTTGTCCTCGATCGTGGACAAGATGGATGCGATATTGCTTGCAGGTGCGCCAATGGCCCCAGCGATGTTGGAAGCAGGTGCGCCCAGCATGCCCGCGATTGTGGCGATAAGCTCGTCACGCGAAGGCATTTTAGACACGGCTTCGACACCGGCGGCGTCCAAAACGTTCTCACCCATTGCGCCACCGAGAATCACAAACTTTTGGTTCTCTTTAGCGAAATCCTGGGCCACCTTGGCTGCTGCCACGGGGTCTTCGGAATAGGTCAGAACGGTCATACCCGTCAGGAGATCAGCAATGCTTTCGCATGGCTTTCCATCAAGGGCAATTTTGGCGAGCCTGTTTTTGGCAACACGCACGGCCCCGCCCGCAGCGCGAGCGCGCGCACGGAGGTCCTGCATTTCAGCAACTGTCAGGCCGACGTAGTGGCTAACCACAACGACGCCAGAGCTTTCAAAGATTTGGCCGAGCTCGTCGACCAACTGTTCTTTCTGGGCTCTATCCACAGTTTTACTCCAAATCTGGGGGTTACCCCCCGGCTCAATTAAGTTTGCTTACGCAAACAGTCTTGGTCCATTTTACGGGAATAAGCCAAAATGCCCTCACGCTTGCGCGCTTGGTAATTCTAACGTCTCCCATCTCGGAAAGGAAATTAAGGCTTTGGGCCACCCTTCGTCTCGGACAGAAGACTCACCCGCAGGAACTGCAGGTGAATCGAGTGCGTACATAGGGGCTGTGATTGTGAATGCCAAGGGCTAAATTGAAGCCCTTCAAGACTTCGGGCCATCTGCTCCCGAAATAGGTCTGACGTCCGACCCCCGGCGGCTTAGAAATAGTCAGCCTCAAATCGGCCCAGTGGCAAATCCAGCGCAAAGACGCGGTCCAGTTTTTCCATTTTTTCCAGCGGCGCGTCCGCAAGCATAAAGATGCGAGAATAGGTATCGCGCAGACCTGCTTCATCTTCAGCGTCCCTAAGAGCAACAAGCACGCCCCGTAATCGGCCCGGAACTGAGGTAGAGTTCAAGCGAAAGTCCAATTTTCCGCGCCACGTATCATAGTCTTCCGCGTTTCTGTGCAGGATCGCCAATTCTGACGACGCCTCAAGATCAAGGTCCATCAACACCTGCCCTTTCGCATCTTCGGGCCAGTGTTGGCGCAAATGGATATCGGTCAATCCCGAACGGATCAGAGATTTACCGTCCAGATGCCCGAAAAAACCCATGCGGCGCTTTGTGTTCCAGCCAAATTCGCCGTGCACATCGGTTACAGCGCGCCGATCAATGGGAAGTCTGAAATATTCTCGCCCCCCTGCGTCCTCGACCAACACCCTTTCAGCAGGGCGGATGCGTACCACATCGATAGAAGCAGGCAATTCAGCAAGAAACCGACCGACCGGGGCATCGCCCAAATGCAAGAATTCGTCGCCGTCCAAGTTTAACACCCAATCCTCGGTCGCCAGCCCATAGCCGAAGGTCGTGGCGCTATTCTGACGCCTGCCATGCAAGGCAATCTCGGCAGCACCCAAGCGCTCCAGCCAGAACGCGGGATCGCACGGGATAGCCGTTACACGGTCGACCCCAGCAAGCATATCGATGCTCGGATCATTCGGATCGTCGAAGAACAACCGCATCTGCGACGCACCAAGCCCCAGATGATAGGAAACAAACCGGCGCAGGTTCTCGGGCGTGTCTTTAACGAAGCTTACAGTTGACCAAGTCGGCTCTTGCATCGGCGGCCCCTTTTTGACGCGGTTATCTGCAACATGATCCATATTTGACAGATAAACGCAAACGGGCCCCCTCGACAATCAAGGGGGCCCGTCCACAAAAATACCTGCCCTGAGTATTACTCAGTTACAGCGTTGTCTACTTCAACAGTCACGCCCGGGCCCATGGTGGAGCTTAGCGCGATCTTTTTCATATAGGTCCCTTTGGAACCTGTAGGCTTGGCTTTGGACACGGCCCCAACAAAGGCACGGATGTTTTCAACCAGCTTGGCTTCGTCAAAGGACAATTTGCCGATGCCAGCATGCACAACGCCGCCTTTTTCAGCTTTGAACTGAACCTGACCACCTTTAGCAGCCTCAACAGCTTCTTTGATGTCCATGGTCACTGTACCGATTTTAGGGTTCGGCATCAGGTTGCGTGGGCCAAGAACCTTACCCAGACGGCCAACGATTGGCATCATGTCAGGTGTCGCGATGCAACGATCAAAGTCGATCTTGCCGCCCTGAACCGCTTCCATCAGGTCTTCTGCGCCAACGATATCGGCACCAGCTGCTGTGGCTTCATCTGCTTTTGGACCGCGGGCAAATACTGCAACACGTACAGTTTTACCGGTGCCGTTTGGCAGGCCTACCACACCACGGACCATCTGGTCAGCGTGACGTGGGTCAACACCCAGGTTCATTGCAATTTCGATGGTTTCATCAAATTTCGCGTTTGCGTTCGCCTTGATCAGCGTTACCGCTTCTTCAACGGACAGGTCTTCTTTGCCAGCAAATGCTTCGCGTGCGGCGCGGGTGCGTTTTCCGAATTTTGCCATCTTACTTCACCTCAATGCCCATGGAGCGGGCGGAGCCCAGAATGATCTTCATCGCGGCTTCAACATCCACAGCGCTAAGATCGGCCATTTTCGCTTCTGCGATTTCGCGCAGTTGCTTGGTGGTCACTGTACCAACAGTTTCACGGCTCGGTGTTTTTGCGCCAGAGTTAATCTTGGCAGCCTTCTTCAGGTAATAGGACGCAGGAGGCGTCTTGATGTCCATGGTAAAGGACTTGTCCTGATAATAGCTGATCACGGTCGGGCAAGGGGCACCTGGCTCCAGGTCCGCTGTCTTGGCGTTGAACGCCTTACAGAATTCCATGATGTTGATCCCGCGCTGACCCAATGCGGGGCCAACAGGTGGGGATGGGTTCGCTTGACCCGCTTTAACTTGCAACTTCATCGTACCGACGAGTTTCTTGGCCATTGGCCTTCTCCTTTTTTGTCGGTGGGTTTGCACCCACCCTACGCAATCACAACGCGTTGTGATCGATTGCTAGCGTGGTCCGGCTTGGCTGCGCGCAGCCTCGCCTCCCACAAACGAACGGTGTTGCCACCGCATGGCGGGTTACCCCGCCTACCCGCTCAGACCTGTTTGTTGACCTGAGTGAATTCCAGTTCGACCGGGGTTTCCCGGCCAAAGATCGACACAGACACCTTCAGGCGCTGGTTCTCATCATCGACTTCTTCGATCATGCCGTCGAAATCTTCGAACGGACCATCCGCAACCTTGACGCGCTCGCCCACTTCAAAGTGGATCAATGTGCGCGGTGCTTCTTCGCCCTCTTGGACGCGACCCAGGATCGCGGTCACTTCGGCATCGCGCATCGGCATCGGACGCCCTTGTGGGCCCAAGAAGCCTGTGACGCGGTTGATCGAATTGATCAGGTGATAGCCGCGGTCGGACATTTCCATGTGCACCAGAACATAGCCGGGCATAAAGCGCCGCTCTGTCGTAACTTTCTTGCCGCGCCGAACTTCGATCACCTCTTCGGTGGGGACCAGAACTTCGTCAATCTGGTCCTCAAGCTCCTGCTCGGCGACCGTGGTGCGGATTTGTTCGGCGATCTTCTTTTCGAAGTTCGACAAAACACTGACCGAATACCATCTTTTCGCCATCTGAACTCTGGTCCCTGTCTTGCGATGCACGCCTGTGGCGGCATCAAATCTCTTTATGAATGCAGACGATGCCTGCCTTTCCTGAACAAAAAATCGGCGCGCAACTCGAATCGCAGCGCGCCCTTTGTCAGGTAAGGATTGCGGGATAGCCCGCATATCCGAATGATTCAAGAGGGTGCGTGCGCTTTTGCGCCTGCCCCGCGCAATCAGCCGAAGGCGGACAGAATGTACTGCAGACCGCCACGCAGCAGAATATCGACGAAGGCAAAGAACACAGCCGTCAATGCAGCCAGGATAAAGACCATCACAGTGGTCAGCATCACTTCACGACGGGTTGGCCAAACGACCTTTGCAACTTCGGAACGCACTTGCTGGATGAACTGAAGCGGGTTTAGCGTGGCCATGAAGATATTCCTGTATGCGAACAATTAACGCGATGTAGCCGCCCAATCGCGCAAATTCAAGTGTACAATCGCATAGCGTTTTTCAAGCAAGACCACCTAGTGCGCCCCTAAAGAGCTAAGGCGCAGGTCAATCTTGGCACGGTCTTGTTCTGCGACAGCGGCAAGATCGCTGATATCCGGTAGATACAACGCCGCGACCATACGTTCAGGCAAACGGTCCAACACAGCGTCCCAGCGAACGGCAAAACGGTCAATACGCGCGTAAACATCCGCGGCACGTTCCGGATGGCGCGCAACATAAAGACGGAGCGGACGCATCACACGCAGCCAAAAGCCGTCATACCCCAGAATCAAATAGGATATCGCACAAAAGCTGAACGCCAGAACAGCCAGCACAAGGCCGACGAAGGGATAAAAGAGCATCATCGCGCCACCCCAAGCGCCAACACCAGCGACGATCACAAGCCGCTTAGAGGCATATTGTCGTGCTGACTTTTTGCGCCTAGTTGATTTTGAAAACAACGGGGGCTTCGCTTGTTCCGTAATTTCCTGCCGTATATCGGTTACCCGAGCAGCCCGCTGCTGGATGGTCCGCGCCGGCGGCATGGCTATTTGGCCGACAGGTCCAGCTGGCGCAATAATTGGGCGCATATACCCCTGCTCTGCCCCTTCAAATCGCCGCCGGTCATGGGCTTCTTTTGAGATCGTATCGCGGACTGCATCGAAAATTGATTCGTGATCACCTTCTGACCGGATAGGAGTCTTGAGCATCTGTTGCACCTTGAAAACCCATTTTAACGAGAGCTGTTAACCAAGAGTTTGACGCAAAGATCCGGCAGGGCCATGGCGGATTTATGGCCGCTTTATGGCACCGGCCACTTTGATCGCAGGCAAAAGCATTGCTGAACCCAGTTATGTCCTGCCTGTGCACAATCACGCCCAGACTTATAATGTGATCAAAGAGGTTTACGAATATGAAGTTGCGCCAGATTGGGAGGATAGGAATGGTCCAGCACGACATGGGGCAAGGTCGTGGTCAAGGCTAAGGTGACAGAGCTAAGTTTCCACGATCTGCGAGCGACCGCCGTGATCCGGTTGGCACGGGCCGATTGTAGTGAAGCGGAAATTTTGACGATAACCGGGCATGGCCTGAAAGACGTGGGCGCGAACTTGGGTGCCCACTGCTTGAGTCGCGATTCCCAGCTTACTGGAAGTGCTATGAAAAAACGTGAAGCGCACGAACACAGAGGGGGTGTTGCTAACTAAGCGCCCGACTGCACGGGCCTGCTCAGCATTTAATTGCTGGAATGGCCTGATTTATATTGGCAGGGGCTGAGGGACTCGAACCCACGACCCTCGGTTTTGGAGACCGATGCTCTACCAACTGAGCTAAACCCCTATGCCGAGTGGTGAGGTAGTCTGGAATCGCGAGGGGATCAAGTGCATATGCACCAACGGACAGGAAAATACTTCTAGCTATCGCCCGATCGGCGATACTCTTGCTCTTTCACGATGGTTCCCCAGACATCACCATCCATTTCGGAATGCAGCACAAACCCAAAGCTGCGGTACAGATGCAGGGCTGGCTCTAATCCCGCAAATGTATGCAGCCACATTTTGCCGTTAGTGTGGGTTTCGGCATGGGCGACCGCTTTGGCCATAAGCTTGCGACCAATCCCGGTCCCCCGGGATCTGTCAGCACAGATGAACCACCTAAGATGCGCGCCACGCCCTGCCGCTTCGGGATCGTGCAGGTTCAATATCAACGATCCTGCAACCCCGTCCCTGTCATGGGCTATCAACACTAGATCGGTATCCTGTTTGCCCTGCGCAAATGCGGCAAGCTGATGCGCGACTTTGGCCTCGAAATAGGTCGTGAAGCCCCAGTTCTGGCTGTAGTGCGCCCCGTGCATCTGGATGATCTGGCCAATCGCACCCGGAAAGAAATCATCGGAAATGTCCATCTTGCACCCTCTCGCTGTGCCCAGACCATATGCCTGCGCATTACAAAACAAAAGGCCGCCCCGGTATGGGACGGCCTTTCGATCTCAAGCTGTTGTGGGTGGGTGTGACCCCACCCTACGG
>ERZ651776.2162-NODE-2162-length-21911-cov-5.459696_pt1 | contig 21911 bp, 10 predicted proteins | sample MGYA00514761_ERZ651776 | MGnify/ENA metagenome assembly ERZ651776 | reverse complement strand
GCTTCTTCAGGTTGAGATGGTAATTCTTTTTTCTCAACTGCTCAATCATGAAATTCTTGGCTTCAATGGGCCTTCTCCAATCACCGGAGCTATTTTTGTTCAAGAGGGCAGCAAAGAAGCTTGAACGATCACAATACGTGGGAATTAATACGCAATTTTCGATATTTGCTCCTTCACGGAGAAATCCATCTATAACAAACTCTGCGGCTACATTGACGATGGAAGATGAGAAGAGGAGCTCGTCTATCGAAGCCCTAAATTGGGCTGACTCTTCCCCCTCCGCTACATCCCTCAAGGCAGCCAACAGCAACACCGCTGTTGTACAGCGCTGCTGACCATCGATAACAATCAACCCTTCCCTCTTCTCAACACAAGTCAACCGCCCTAATGAATGACTTGGTTTCAAACCCATTGCACATGCCAGGACGTCATTCAAGAAATTGCACCAATTTCCCACGTTCCAAGCGTAACGGCGCTGAAATAGAGGAATTCGAAGTTTCCTAGTCAGTACAGAACTGAAAGGTACAATACCAACGCCGTGTGAAGCTGTGCAGATGCAGTTCGGGTCAGCGTTTTCAATACGGTCTTGGAAAGAGCGGCCAGGAGGTGCTGTTTGCGGTGGCGGTGGTCCCATCATTTTTGTGATGGCAGTGATGGAGTTGGAGTGAGTTTCGGAGTGAGTTATCGCAGAGGTGCAAACGAAAACCGCTTTTTCTTCGCGCTTGAAACCATAAATGGTGGAAAGAGAAGGAAGACGGTCGCAAAAAACTTAAAAGACCAGGCGAGAAAATTCAAGAAAAAGAGAGAGAGATTATTTCCGAACTGTCTGTTCCTGTGTTTTGCATTCTAACTAGATTATTCTGTATTTATAACCGCACAACGTTCTGTCTTGAACACACCAAAGCACACTTATATCCTTTTCAACGCGCCTTTTCTGATCTCAACTTCTGTCTCCAACTTCTCTCATTCCCCCAACTTGTCCTCTCCAGCACCCAGCATCAACATCCTCGATAATGTTCACGTCAAAGAACCCCTCGACCCCGGGAAAACCCCCTCCTCCCTCCCGACAAGCTCCCAACCGCCCTCCCCCCCCAGTGCAGCAGCATGAAGAGCACCACCAACAACAAGCCCCTGAGGATGATGAGATGGACTTGAGCATTCACACCCACGCTGAGAATGCGGAGCTGTGTCTGACAGCCCAGGAAGTGGGAGATTACTGGCAGAATTTGAATACTATGCGGTTGTCGTTTGATTTGTGTGACGTGACTTTTAGGTACGTACGTGGCGTGCGACACACACAATGAGGGAGGATAAGTTTGCAAACCTCTACCGGAACACGCACACTTCTTTTAGTCCGAAAAACACTCACCCTCGCTTTCGCTCGCCTTCATATCTCAGTATTCAAGACTGTACATTTCCGGCACACCGTGTGGTACTCTCCTGCTGCAGTAGGTGGCTGCGAAGCTTACTTAGCGATACTTCACAGGAAACTGTTAACCTTGATGAACTGGATCCTGCAGCCTTTGAGGTAGTTCTTGGGTATCTTTATGGAGAGCCATTAATATTTACGCCAGAATTGAGTGAGGAGGTTGTTCGAGTGGTCCGTACGTTTGAGATGGAGGATTTAGAGGTGCGAATTTGGAAGTATTTGATTCGCTCTGTCACTACCAAAAATTGTGTCTGGCTACACCAGCTTGCAGACGCTTACGACTGCCCGGCGCTAAAGTACGAGGCATGGCGAGTTATCAAAGTCGTGCTTGAAGACTACGAGAATCAGCCGGAGTATATTATCAAGGAGCCTCTTCTCGATGGTCTCCCAGAGGGAGAAATCAATGAAGACGGCGAGGAGAAGAAAGAAAATGATGATGGTGAAAACTTTGATGAAGACGACGAAAGTAGCGATGATGAGGAAGGGGGGAGGGTAAGCATGTTGCGTAAAGCAGCCCAGAGCCGCGTTGATGAATCGTATCTGCAGAACCCGGATAACGTAATTCCTGGCCAGAACAAATCGAAGAAGCCCATGACGGCTAAAAATGTGGTAATGGATTGGGCTGACCGCCTTCAGACCTTCTACGAGAAATGTGAGCCCACTCTCACCACGGAGAACCAAGGTGCAATAGCACTCCTCAAGGGTAGACTTCCCCTCAGCTTTTACCGTGATAGGCTGTTTGCCTTCTACGAGGAACACAATCCAGAAAAGCTCGAGACAATTGATGACATTCTTGAGCAGTGGGCAGGTAAGGAGGACGAGCTCCTCAAGGCCATTACCGATAAGTATAAAGCCGCAAAAGAAATGGCAGATCACTTGGCTACATACAATGAACTCGAGCATACGTTACACAATGAAGAAAAAGAAGAAGAAGAGGAAGATCAGTTTGAACGCTGAGAAAAAAATGAGGTGAAAGCGTGACACAATGATTTATGAGCTAATATAATGTAAAAATAGGACTGACTGCTACTGCGAACGACGTTGTTTCTCTTTGTTTTGACTGCAGTTGTTTGTTGCTTTGTGTTGCGTCTTGCTTTTGGTTGGGCGATTCACTTTGATAAAGGTTCATTCATCTGGTCATTGAGCGTTCGAAGAGACAGCGCTGAATCAGCAAATCAGCAAATCAGAAAGAGAGAAGAAAAAAGGCAAACTTGCCCACGGGTAACTTCCCCAATACCTTGTTTGGTTTCGGCGTCAACTTTATTTTTCCCCTAATTCCAACATGACCAAAGCGTTGTGCACTTTGGCGGGCCTTTCTTCGTTGTTAGGTCTCTGTTCTGCAGAAATTAACATTGATGTGCATTTGGCCGAAGGGATGAAACAACAGTCGGGTCGAGTTCGCCTTTATTTAGATTACCAAAATGCAACACGGCCGATCGACAACAACCAAGACGGTGCTGAAACCAATCAGGTTTTCGGGTTGGACCGTTTTGAGTGGGATGAAGGTGATAGCCCAGTGACTTTTGATGACAAGGTGTTTGGTTATCCTCTGCCTTCTCTCAAGGCTGTCCCTGATGGAAAGTACTTTGTTCAGGCAGAGCTTCTCCCCTATGAGAAATTCAAGCGAAAGGATTTACCTGAGACGTGGATGCCTGTTTCCTGTGTAAGCTGTAGCGGACAGGATGGTGCCTATGACAAGCCAGATGGAACCCTTTACAGTGATGTTGTTGAAATGGTTGTGAAAGGTGGAAACGCAAAGTTGGAAGTAGTTCTGACGCATGAGCAACCCAAGGGAATATCGATGGGTTGCGCAGGTTTAGGGGATGGTGTTGACAGTGACTACATCAAAACTGTAAGAATTGGTTCTAAACTGTTATCAGAGTTCTGGGGGAAAGAGATGATACTGGAGGCGTGCGTGCTGCTCCCTCAGGGACATTCCGACCCTGAGAATGATAATGCACGATATCCGTTGGCAATTTCGCACGGACACTACAATCCTATCTGGGATGCCGGCAGCGGTTTCAGTGAGGAATTTCCTGACTGCGATTTTGAGCATGATGGTTACGAGTGCATCACGCAGCAGTACGCCCACTATTTCTACAACAACTGGACTGCAACGGATGCCAATTTGCACTCGCCATTTAAAGGTAACAGAATGCTTCTAGCCACTATCAACCACCAGACGCCCTTCTTTGACGATTCTTATGCCATCAACAGCGAGAACTCGGGGCCTTTTGGTGATGCTATTGTGTACGAGCTCATCCCGGAAATCGAGAGCCGTTTCCGAGGAATCGGCGAAGGTTGGGCACGTGGTGTATTCGGTGGTAGCACTGGCGGCTGGATTTCTGCGGCTCATCAAGTTCTCTACCCTGACGAATTCAGCTACGCGCTCGCTGCATGCCCTGACAGTGTCACTTTCACACACCACACTGCCATTGAGATGTACAACAATGAAAACGCCTACTTCTATAACAGTCAGTTTAAGAGGACCCCAATTCCGGGATATAGGGATGGCTACAGCGGTGTTACGTACCCGGGAGACAAAACATACGAGGATGGTTTCATAACTCCCTACGGCGCTGTGATTTCTACTGCCGTCGAGAGCAATCACCGCGAGCTTGTCTTGGGAGAGAACTCGCTGAGTTGCAACCAGTGGGACGCTTGGGAGAGTAGCTGGTCGCCTGTTGACAAGGAGACTGGTTTTCCGAAGCGAATTTATGACAAGTTTACCGGTAAGATCGACAAGGAAGTACTCGAATATTGGAAAGAAAACTTTGATCTTGCTCACATCATGGTCAGGGACTGGGACGAACTCGGGCCAAAGTTGAAGGGCAAGCTCCATTTTGCTGTAGGAGGTGAGTACGAGCGAGTGAGGCTTTGTGCATTCAGGCAGTTTTTTTGTTTTGTTTTTTTTTGCTTGGCGTGGCGTGTCGAAGCAAATAGAACGCAGAGCTCCCAAAAATGTTAACAGCCACTAACCCACCCAAAAACAGCGTCAGACAGCTTCTATCTGACAAATGCAGTCTTCGACACCCAGAAGCAACTGCATGAAAACATTGGTGACGACCACGGCGTAAGCTTTTTGTTCGGTGCCCATGATGGACTAGGAATGCAACACTGCTTCAACGGATACATGTACGATGAGAACAATAAGCCGCTTCCCAATTCGATCACCAGGCTACACTATGCTAATATGAACATTCCCCGAATGGCAGAGACCTTTGTCAACCACGCTCCGGAAGGTGCGGACACTACGAGCTGGAGATACTAAAGATTTGAACAGCTTTTGGATGAGAACTATGAAAATTACGATATTACGAAATTACTTTATAATAACGCTTCACTTCAAAACTGCCTTTATATTAGGGGAAATTTAGGAAAGGCCTTGTCTCTTTTGAGAGCGGCCATACGAGCACTCCTGAGTGCCAAGCTCCCCTGGAAAAAATTTACACCCAACTTCAATGCCTTGGTTGTGAATTTTTTGGCCCATTTGGCATACTTCGGTGGAAGGAAGGCGAAGGCCTTGTCATACTTTAATTTCACAACCGCCACACCTCTTTTCAAGCTCTTCCTCAATCTACTACTTCGAAACCTACCATCGTTAGCGTTGGTATCATCAGATTCCTGCTCCTCGACGCTACTGCCGTCATCGTCGCCATTCCGCAACTCTACCACTGCCTTCATATCTCTCAACAAACCCTGGTAGCTCTCGGAGCTATCGAACAGAGCAAAGCACCTGGAATCAACCAACCCGTCTCCGGTAGCATTCAGCATCTTCAAGGATATCGAAGGGAAGAGCTTGGCGCAGCCGTCCTCGAACATTTTTGTCGTTTGTTTGCACAGAGAAACCACGTCGTCTTCCGTCATAGAATCGGTATCTTGGCATTTTCTCTCAAAGAACTCCCCGCATTTGTCCCGAAGATTCTCAAGCTGAGAGTTGTACAGTCGCGGGAGCAGAGAAGAACGAGAGGTAAAACATATTGGAGAAAATATCTCCGCCACAAGGTTGGCGCACTTACGGCGGCGCGTCAGATCGTCTATGTTGTTGTGGTGTTTGAAGACCTCGTTGGTTAGAGAAGTCACATTGTGCAAGCCGTCGATCAATATTCTGTCCACAGTCTGTGAAAAAACGGAGAGGGGGGTGGTGGTGGTGGTGGTGGTGGCGCTGTCCCCGTTCCCGTTCGACAGGTGAAGCTCTGCCATTCGCAGGTCGAGCATATTCAACCTCTTTGTTGTCTCATACGACACCTGTTGTTTCACTTTTGAGAAAGTGATTTTAACACGATTACGATCATAATTGCGATCCTGTCGTATTGATGATGATGGTGATGGTGTTGGTGATAGTGATGGTGATGGTGATGGTGATGATGTGGCCGTCGATGTGGGTGTGGGTGTGGATGCAGATGTGGGAGGGCTTCTGCGCGGAATAGATTCAGGTGTGGATTGTTGAGATGTTTGTGGGGATGCAAGTACAGGCAAAGGTTTTGGTGCGGTTGCAGGTGGTGCGGATCGTAATGTTGGTTGGGATGTGGAAGTTGAGGCGGGTGCAGGTTTATCCCTAGGTTTCTTCGTATCGCGAGCTATTCGCTCTTGCAGCAAATATGCATACAGAGTGTCGGCCAGCAAGTCCACGTCAGGCTGAGCTGCAGAGGCTGAAGAAGCCAATGTAAATTTATCCTCACTGCCCAATTGATCAAACGCTTCCTCTACGCTCTCAACACGTTTCACAGCAAGGGAAGAAGCGGAAGAAATACTTCGCATGCGGTGAAACATATCGTCGTCGTCGTCGCCGCCGCCGCCGTCGTCGTCGTCGCGGTCTCCAGACGTCGAAGAAACCACAAACGTTTTGAGGGGGGACTTCACTTTCCGACGCAATTGATCTTCCAAGTTTCGCTGCAAACCCGCAAGGATACTTTCAGTAATTTCTTCATCTCGGGAGTGTTGATGGTCGATGACTAACACTCTCGCAATGCTAGCGACCGTTTCGACTACAGTATGCACGTCTCCACTTTGGTCTGGCCCTTTCCAAAGCTCGAGTGCATCAGGGCCCAAAGAATTAAGGCTCGCCGATGAGCTGCTGATCAAGCCCACTGTCGCAGGGTTCGAATTCCTAGAGGAGTCGCTCGCTGTGACTGCCAAAAGGCACATCGTCAGAGGTACCCTCATCAGATAACTATCAACACAACAATAAAGTTTGTCTGTGCTGTGAAAAAACCTACAATTTCGAACAATTGGAAAAAGAAAAAAAACAACTTCTCCACTCGAGTTGAACGTTTTACGTCAAAACTCTTCGTGTTTGACTTATGTTTGAGAGCCCCTCGACTCCCAATTAACTCTCAATTCACGCGAGCCCGTCTATTACTCCTCGATTTCAAAAATTTGAGATTTCGTTTACTTAAATACATTTTCGATATATAATTGTATTTTCTTATATTATTTATATAGGTATTATAAATTTTTGAATATAATAAATTTCAAAAAATTCTTTTATTTGATATTATATTTTTTATAATAAAATAAAATTTTTTTAAATATATAAAATTATAATAAATTTTATGAATTTTTTGAAATTTATCGATAACAAATAATTACCAATTTAATTTATATAATATTATGAAAGAAAACTATATTACAAAAACTTATTTAAGTAAACGAAATCTCAATTTGGAGTTTTTGCCGTTTCAGTCGTTCCATCATCAGTCGTTCCATCATCAAGTTTCGTTGTAAACGCGTGGGCATGAATTGCCACACTGACATGGTTTTTAAGCAGGACGATATTAAAAAGAACCCCCAGAAAATTCGAAGTGTTGGGCAGAGAAAATGTCCCTGGTGTCAAAATCTCCGTCAAAATAATGCCAACAAGAAGAAGAGAGAAAAACCAGTATAATGTTATTATCTAACAGAGGTGTGTGTGTGGTTTTTGTCTATGTTACATTAACTAAGCCAAGAAAAGTTTACAACATGTCTCAGATCACATTAGCCAAAGTAAACATTTCAGTCGTACATTTTATTCATTCAAATAATCCTTTCAAAAATAATCCTTTCAAGTCTTCATCGAGGCACTTTCATCCCCCTCCCGCTCCCCCTCCCGCTTTTGCTCGCGCATCTTGAACCACAGGGTGTAGGCTGCTGGGGTTTTGACATCTTGTTCGCTGACAACTTCTGTACGGCTGTCGTCAAAATTTACCCACTGGTTGTTGTTCTTTGCATACGCGGTATAATGACCGCCCCCGAGTCCCCCGAAATGATTGCTGACAGCGAAGCAGTCATAGACGTATTCATCGTCATTTTTTGCCGAGTTCTTTTCTAAAACAAACTCTCCGATGTTGAATCCTTCGAGGTCAAAGTCGACCATATCGTCAATCTTCTGTCTTCGGTGGTTATTCGAGTAACGGAATCGCTTGAGATGGACGATGAGATTTTTTGGAGGACGGTAGATGCTAACAGTTTTCCAAGCCTGGACATGATCCTTGCAGCGAGGACAGTACCAGCTCTCGCTCTCCGTTAATTGCTCCTTCTGTGAGAACTTTCTCATGCAGTCGACGAGGCTGATGCCATCGGAGGAGCCTCCGTAGTGGCTGTCACCGCCGCTGACAATGCCATCGAGATGCTTCTTGGGTACCGTTTCAAACTCATGCTTGAAAGCACCCAAGTTGAAAGTATCCTCTAGTTTCCCCCCCCCCTTGATTCTGGGAGAAGCATGACGAGACGAAAATTTTGGTCCAAAAAATCGCCAACCTGCTGCTGTTCGGCCTCATTACTCGAGTTCACGACTGAGTCGAATTTGCTGCAGGATTCTTGTCCCTCCGATGATAAGCTTTGCTGCTGCGGCTCGATTGAGCCAATGGTTACGAGCTTCTCAGATTGATCTGTAGCGATTTTCGAGTAAGGCACGCTGCTGTAGCCGCTGCTGCCGCTGTAATTATTGTAGGTGCTGCTGCTGTAACAACTACTATTGTTACTGTGGTAACTATTGCTGTGGTTGTAGTTTTGGTAGCTTTTTCTGGCGCCGGTCCTCAACGGAAGCCGCATAGCAATACTTGCCGATGCTTGGTTGTCGAATCTGCACAGTCTCTTAGCGATCACGGCACGCAGGCCAAAAACTGAGAGCGATTTTCGCACTCTCAACAGCAAAGGGTTTGCGAAAGCGTTTGCGATTTCCTTGAGATTGTAGCTGTCTTCTTCAAAGTTTAGCTCCACGACGATGTAATCATCATTCTCATTCTCATTGTCATTGTCTTGCTTAAACCTTTCCCCCAGTGATCCCAGTGAGCAAGAAGGTCGCTTGGATTTCATTGCATTGTCAAGATAAGCTGTCATTTTTTCCACGAGACCCTTGAACTCGACGTAATTATCGTAGGTGTCGACGTTGGCGAAAGTGAGTTTCAACTGATCGCTGGGAGGAATTGCGATCCAGGTATCGGCAATGTTGGCTCTTTTTTTTGGCCCATCAAGGCAATCTGTTGCATCGAATTCGACATCTTCCTCGTCACAATCGCTGTCGTTATCCATGCTCGCTGACCTTTCCAGGGCAACGACATCGGGGCAATGCTTGAGCAAACTGACAATTTTCGCAGCATCCTGCAAGTAACGACTCAACGCAGCAAAAGGCGCATCGGGCTTGAATACGGAGTCATTCCGCGCAGAACCAGTGGTGTATTTTCGCTTGAAGGTGGAGACATGACTTTCGTAGTCCGCCTTAGGGTTGTTCTGCGGAGGCTGCGGAGGAGAGGGCAGGGACGAAGGAAACGACGGCAAGTCTACTACAATCCCATCGAGCTGGTAGATGAAGATTCTTTCGGAGTCCGAGACTTCCACTTCCTGCTCATCCTTGAAAATGGCCCAAACCTTGCTGCTAAAGACGTCCACACACTGCAAATCTTCCCTCTTAACTCCCTCGAAACCGAGTCTCACAGCAACAAGCGTCTTCAACTTCCCATAAGAGATAGTGTCTTCAACAGTCTCAGCGAAGGGAAGGAAGTTGCCATCAAGATCAACATAAACTCCCTTAATTTTTTTCTTTCCAGGAGGGAGCTCGACTGTCAAATACATGAAGGGGTCGAAGGTGGTGCTCACCTTGTCGCAGTTGCAACACTCGACGACGCTTTTCAGCTGGCCCATGAATATGTCATGAACAGCAGAGTCATCACGAGAGAGCTTCAAGTTCCAAGCCTTTGCGCTGCTCTCCTCGTCACTTTCACCTTCTCCCTGCTCGATTTTCTCTGTCACCGGCTTACTGACTACGCGATTGGTGTCTTCATGGAGCATATCAATGATGTAGTTGGCAACCTCCTGCAGACACCGAGCGGTAAGAAGGAGACAAATCCGGGTGTTGTTAAAAGAGGAGATAAAAAAAAGAAGACAAAAGCAAATTTTTCCACTCACCTGCGAATCGTGCTGCTCCATGCCCATGAATTGGCTCGCATGCCTACCCAGGACATTCTTGAACTCGTGCGGCGTCGCCGCGTTGTTATAGTTATAGCTGTTGTAGGAATATGGCTGAGAATACGCGCTCTTGTGATTTTGGGTGGGCGGCATGGGCTTCCAAAGGCTCTTCAGAAGCTTCGCAAACACTCTAGCGAACTCCCCTCTCGTTCCCAGACAGTTCTCCATATTGATGTCTAGGCTAAAGTTGTATTCTTTCGCGTCGTCATTTTCATCGTCATAGCCCTCTTCGTTCCTATTCAGTTTTTCAATCCTTCTCGCCTCGTTGTAGTCAAAATACCGACGCAGATCCTCAGAGTGACTCAAACACTGCAAGGAACTGTTCATAAAACATGTGTTGCCGAGGTTTTGGAGACCCCTTCTTCCACGACTCGTATTCTCATCCGCCTCCTTCTTCTCTTCCACTTCTCTGAGGGACGACGGCACCAGAACAGAAGACACAGTGCAAGAAGAAGACAACATGCTTGATGGGCTGCTCCTACTTTTACTTCGGCTAAGCTGGGGAGATATCGGATCACCTCGGCGTTTCTTTGGAGGGATGTCGTTGGCTCCGGTGCCGTCTATTTCGCCGTCATCACCGTCTTCGTCAGAGAAACCACCACTGCCATTGCTTTGGCTAGGGGGGGAAATAATGCTGCTCCCATTCGTGTTAATCCAGTCAGTACCAGGCGCGTTAATAGGCGTCATCTCAAGCGGGGTCCCTGGCGGACTCGACGCAACGCTAACTGCATCATTTACATCCACAAAGGGAATGAGATCGTTTTGATCTCGCTCGCTGTACGCTTCCAACCAGTGATTTAACGTGGCAATGCTCGGGGGAGTGACTTCGAGCAACTCAAAGCCTTCCCCGAATGACTCAGTAGCCGGAATCGGACTCGGATCAAGGGCTACTAGCAATCGAATAATCTTCTCCTGGATACTAAAGGGAAAATTGTAACCACAAAGGCTGCCAATGTCAGCCTGCTCTCTAACACTCGCCTCACCGCGAGTCTCCGTCATTTCCTCCACAATGAGGCCACAGGACGGAGAACGACGAAAACGTGGCCCGAGGACTGCGTCTTCGCCCACTAACATCTCCAAATCGTAATCGTACAACTGGTGCCATTTCAGCGGCTCCTCCACGGCATCCAGCACTTTCTCAGCGACCTCTTTGAATCCTTCAGGACCGAAATAAGAAAAGACGCCGGGAAGAAAAACGCCACAAATATTCGCGGAGTGGGGATGTTGGGGAGGGGGGGTTGTTATTGGAGATACTTTAGGGGAGTCCCACGTCCCAAAGAGTTTTACTTGGTGACCATACTGTTCCAGAGAATGCTCCTCACTCATCTTGTTCACGAGTCTGCGGCGTATCCCCCCACCGACATCGTCAGAGACTCCACTGGAAAGAATTCTCTCGTACGCTCTCGCCGTTATCGGTTTGTAATCGGCATCCTCAGCCAGGAATGGACTCAAGGGGGTGGAATTCAAAAGGTCAGTGGAGGAAGAATTTGGTGCATTGCTGGTCAGTTCATCTCGTTGATGCCGGTCTTGGGGGCCCTTATTACACAGAAGCCGACTGCTGCCGATATTCCTCGCTTCAATCGAGGGATATTGACCGCCCGATCTTTTCGCCCAGTCGATCCATGTTTCCCACCATCTCCTCGGCACAAGGATCAACACCTCATCGTAAGTGTCTTCGTCGGACGAAGACTGAGGAGCTTGGCTACGTCGTATTCGCGGCCTATTCAGCGTCATCACATCGTGATAGACGGACATCGTCTGAGACTGCTCCATGTGTGGCTCTGGGGAGGGCAGACCGAAGGGGGACTGCCCAAAAATTCAGAGTTTTTCTGAATTAGTATACAGGGTTTTTTTTTCGGAATAGCTGATAGTATTGAATTGATTGAAAAATCGGCTGGGCTGAGTTGCAGGGAAAAGATTTTCGTCAAGCGATTCCTGGGTGGCAACGTTCCGACGATTTTCATTTTTTCCCGGCAGCAGCCGATTTTGAGACCCCCAAGATTAACTATCAGACGCAATTTCGACGACCCCTAACACACAGTAGTTATGGCGCGTCGCTACGATAGCAGTACCACCACATTCAGTCCCGAAGGAAGGCTCCACCAGGTAAATTTTTACGAATCATGGCCTATGCGGGCGGGGGGAAGGGGGGGCGGTTGGCTTGTGCGGGATGCTATTGTAATGGTCGTGCGTGCCGCGGAGAAAGAAACCCTCATTCGCTGTCTATGTTGATCTGCGATTAAATACGTGGTCGACTGAGAAGAACACACCATCTGTTTGGCCATGGTGCTGGCTCTTGCTCTAGTGCTTGCTCTTGTTAGCTCTTCTTTAGAAGACAGAAGCAGTTGGGGGTTTGGTTGGAGATCTTGTTGTCGGTTTTGGTGTCCGTATCGGTGTTGGTGTCGGTGTGGCGTTGTTTTTTGTTGTCGTTACGGTTTTGACTGTCACACATTCATGACTGTCACAAGTATTGTCGCCTCGCAACTTTCAACTATTTCGCAATCTCACCCTCTGCCCTTCTCTTCTCTTCTCTTCTCTTCTCTTCTCTTCTCTTCTCTTCTCTTCTCTTCTCTTCTCTTCTCTTTCTCCCTCGCCTCGCCTCTCCTCGCCTCTCCTCGCCTCAGGTGGAATATGCTATCGAGGCTATCAACAATGCTGGAACTTTGGTGGGTCTACTGACAGACAATGGGCTAGTACTTGCCTCTGAGAGAAAGGTGACCACGACGCTCCTCCAGCCGCCAAAGACTTCCGAGAAGACATACAAGATCGCGGACCATGTTTGGTGCTCTGTCGCTGGTCTCACCTCCGATGCCAATATCCTCATCAACGAAGCTCGTCTAAAGGCCGGGCGTTACTTTTATCAATACCAGGAGCCAATTCCTGTTGAGCAACTCGTTACCCACGTATCCGACCACTGCCAGGCCTATACACAATACGGAGGGCTCAGGCCGTTCGGTGTTAGCTTCCTCTTTGCTGGTTATGACAGTGAACATGGATTCCAGCTCTACCAAACAGACCCCTCAGGTAATTACTCGGGTTGGAGGGCAACAGTCGTGGGCGCTAATAATGCTGCTGGAAAAACAGTGCTCAAGTCAGAATATAAGAAGAAAGAGGAGGACGCCGATGAAGACGCCGAGGTCCCCCCCCCCACACTGAATGAGGGTCTCAAGTTAGCAGTCAAGGTTCTGAATAAAACCATGGACAACACAGTCGGTAGCAAGGAGAAAATGGAAATCTTCGTCCTCGAGCGCGACGGCGACGGCGACAATTTGAAGGCTCGCACGCTCACGGAGAAAGAAAAAGAGTCGGTGCTTTCCGAGGTCGAAGCGGAGGCTAAGGATGCTGGTGATAAGTGATGGATGTGATGGATGGATGGATGTTGTAAATGAGTGCAGAGAGTTTTTGGGAAAAACATGGGAGGTATTCAGTATTACCATTTTGTTTCCACCTACAAATTAGTATTCTACGTCAGAGCATCCAAACAACTCGACATTCCTTACCTTACTTTCATCAAAGTTTCTTGTGGAGAAAGCCACGCCAGCACCAGCATCCTCATCGAAACCCCCATTTACACCACCGCCGCCACTGGCCTTCCCATTATTCACCACCCAGCTTAAAATTGCAACCCAAACAATCTCCATAAAGTCGATCCACAGTAATTTCAAATCGACTGGAATCAATGGCGAGTACGAAACTAAGTGGACTAACGGCCAAAACTTCCACGATTGCACAACGGAGGGAACCAAAACTTCGCGAGCCCGAGCGAAAGCGTCCGAAGAACTCATATCAGACAGGAGTCCATCGAGTGTCGCGTAGGCCAAATTAATAAAGACCGCAAAGAAAGTCTGATCGAGGGCAATCTTCAACACCAGTAAGGCTGGTCCACCGTTTGGGAGGATATTGAGCAGGGGCCCAGTTTCGAGAAATTGAATCCAATAGTGGAGAACCGGCCCGTGCAGGAAGAATCCAAGCAGTCCATTTCTTGCCGTCCTTGTGAGATCGAGCAAGCCGACCCGTCGCCTTCCTTCGACGAGCTGCGCTGTCAGATCTCCCCCGAGGTAGCTCACACAAGAGGTGAGAGCTTTGGTAAGAACAGGCGCAGCAACCACCGCTAGGGAGTATTTTTGCAGGCAGTCCATTGGAAGCCTCCCGAAGAGCTTCAGAGCCTCCGGGAACCAATCCGCATCCATGAATGAATCGTTCTGTAATAGTGCCGACGCCGCCAGCACGTCTGTCCAGAGCAAAGAAATCAAAGCCGCGGCAAAGCCTAGCGCAATGATTGGGCCATTCATTCTAGCATTTTTCACCTCAAAGCGGACCTCATCGTAAATGTTGGTAAGTTCAGTCTGCCGCTTACGTAGGGCGCCTTTTTCTATTTTAAGCGACTTCAGTTTCGCATCTACAGCCAAAAGCTCAGAAGAAATCGCTGAAATCTCATCCTCGATCAATTCTATACCCGAAAAACCGGCAGCATCTGAAGCAATCCAAACTCCTTTATCATCCAGCGACGAAACAACTTCCGAGGACGACTTCTGGGCAGACACATCACTCTCACCAAAGACTCTTGCCGAGAATAAAAAACGGGTGCTCGAGATACCTCGACGCGACAGCACAGGAGCCATCATCCGATTCGAATTAGCCGGTGGAGGTCGGGCCCGGCGGCGGTGACGCTGTGTATCAACGCACAGGCGCGGCCTCTGGAGAGGCAGGGGCGCCGGCGCGAGGAGGCATGCCGACGGCGCTACCAGAGCCAACATCGCCAGCAGGAAAGCTAATGTCATGGTTATCGGCTTGTCGGCACCAGACCTCCGGGCGCGGAACGCCGGCGGCTCGTGTTTGGGTTCGGCAGTTGCGACCATAAATTATTCGTTCTCTCTCAATTTTTTTTCTTATTCTTTTTTCGACGACTGGGGGGGACTCAGAGCGACGGACGACGAGACGAGGATGAGGTGGCTTACAAACTTCCCCTCTCTGGAAAACCGGAAACTGGTAACCGGAAACTAGACGCACTTTACCCATCCCGACAATAAGCCCACTTAACTACTGGAAAAAACTGGAAACGCACTTTACCCATCCCATCCCGACAATAAGCCCACTCCCTTCAAGAATGAATATATCCTTGCAGCAAAGGGTCTTACTGATTCAGTGGGTGGTACTTGGGCTTAGTGTCTTCACTGTAATCCTATGTTCTATTTTCCTGGGCTTCCACTCAAGTTTGAGAATGGTCAAGGGTCAAGTGGGAGAAGTTCCAGTGATTGTACAATCAAATGTTGCATTAATGATTGTGATGATGGCAATTGGCTTTGCAGGCTTTTTAGTTTTTTGGCAATGCCGCCTTGCTGGTATACAAGTGGGAAAGCTGAAGGAATTCACGATTGAGCATGCGTGGTCACTGTCCAGAAGCTGTGATATGCCGGGTATAATGAAAACATCACTTCTCGTTTTCTTGCCTTTTTTTGCATTGATGGAGTACACCTCCCTTCCTGTCCTCTACATTAATCCTGAGCTCACTATTCTAATCATCTTTGTGATCGTTTTGGTCGTTGTGATTAAACCTGAAGTAAATTCTCACTTGAAATTGATAGGGGCGATTGAAAAAGGCTTCCAGAGGACATCGATGAGGCGAAATTCTTTGCGAAGAGTGTCAGAAACCATTGTCGGTAAAGCTGTTCAAACGAATGACATTGAAGGTAGGCCTAGATCCTACGCGCAAATGTTTCTTGGCTGGACTCTCAACATTTTGGCGTTTGCATGCTACCCTTTCACAGTAATTACTCTCTTCAGATCTGTGGACTTGGTGGGCCGAGTTATTATCGTGTTGTTTTTGCATCCTTTGATAATGGAGTATCTTATGCACGGTTATCGAAGCGAAGTCGGCATGACCGAGAATCATCTCTGGGAAAGGGTCGAGATTGAGCCGATGCGCGATATGATAGCAATCTTTCTCATGGAAAGCTATTTAGTCTTGTGCCGCAGAATAATGCTGTGTAACCTCGGCAGCTTCCAGGTTACAACCATAGCAATCATCATCACAGGCATAGAGGAGACTCTTTCCCGCTGCACTATTGAGCAGAGAGACGTCTGGTATCACGAAGTGTACCTCAATAAACCGGCCTTGACTGCGGATGACCTCAAGAAGAAGAAGGATATGTGGGCGGCGGCAATCCTCCATTCAATGATTGCCGAAATATGCGCTATTCTCATCTCGACATTGATGTTCATCCTGTATGCTGACAGTCGAATGGTATTCGACCTGGGATATGAGGACTCCTCCACACCAGTGGATGCCAGTGTCTTGATCGTGCAGATGATGCTCGAGCTTTTTAGTGAGCTGTCTGTCGACAGCATCTGTACCTACGTCGAGCTCAAGAACGACATAGACGTTTTTAGTTCAATATTTAAGATCGATAGCATCTCATTCTTTATCGGATGGTCAGGCGTGATACTATTTAGCTCGTTCTTCGCCCTGAACGCATTCAAGACTGTTCCGAATTTTATCTACTGCAGCTCGAGAGACCCTTGCGACTGCAATGCCCATGCGTTTCGGCTTTACCAGCCAATCTGCGATGCTGTGAGAAATAACAATAATAATAATAATAACAACACTGCCAGTCTTCTTCTCCCTGACAACAACAGCGAGGGCTCTGGCGGGTCATTGGCATCGATCGCGAACATGACAACCGTCATCATCGGTGCACTGGTTATATTAGTAATGGTTGCGATTATCTGTACCTCGCTGACCTGGATCCAGCGGCGGAAGGAAAAGAGAGAATATCATGAGATGGAGCAGGCTCTGAAGGCCAAAGAGCTGACTCCAGAGCAGGTGGCACTCGTGGCAGATATAATGCGGGACGACTTTGATGCGAATGCGAGCATCCGGAAGGAAGCGACGAAATCGACATCGAGTGGAGTCGAAGTTGCCGACCGCTCCCGCCGACAGAGCATCTCCTCAAGCACACTGGCACGCCTGGAGATCAAGGTAGACCAAATCAAAATAACCAAAAATCAGATCGGTCGGGGCACGTTCGGCGACGTCCACAAGGCCGAGTGGAATGGCATCGACGTTGCTATCAAGCAGCTCACCAAAATCGAGACAGAAACCATGAAAGCATTCCGAGCTGAAGTCCTTTTGATGAGTCAGCTCCGTCACCCCAATATAATCACGCTCATGGGCGCTTTGTGGAGCGATAAGATGGTGGGTATCGTGCTTGAGTTTGCTACTGGCGGTGCACTCGATGATGCACTGAAGAGCAAGAAGATTAGCTCTAGCTGGACCTGGAGAGATCCAATGCTCCGAATTATCACAGACGTCGCTCAAGGGATGAAGTATCTTCACAGCACTCAGTATTTTGACGAGAAGGTCAATCAACAGGTCGAATGCGTTCTCCATCGTGATCTGAAGCCTGGGAACGTCCTCTTGACGACCTCATTTGCAGCCAAGGTCGCAGACTTTGGCTCTTCCAAGGCGATGACTGCCAGCAGCGAAATGACCCTCACGGGGACCCCTATCTACATGGCACCCGAGATTGTCCGTGGGGAGGCTTACGGAAAGGAAGCAGACGTGTATAGCTTTGGTATATTGATGTATGCGATGACCTGCGAGAAGGGGGATGCATATAGCCGCTTTGCAGAGGTTGTTTTGAGGGAGTCACTGGATGTTAGTGATCGAGATGATACCGACGCAACAACTGACAACCCGATCAACGGCATGAATAGTAGCTTCAACAGCAATGCCGTCATGGTGAAGGTGGCCAACGAAGACCTCCGGCCAGAGCTCACGAGCATTGACAGCCGCTACTTGAAGTCAATGATCAAAAGCTGCTGGAACAGTCGTGCTGCAGGGCGAATGACGTTTGATGAAATCTTCAAGAAGCTTGAGACACAGGTGCGAAATGAAATATACAGCAAGGCTGATGCTGAGTTTGAGAAGCTTCGGAGAGAGGAAGAGGAAGAAGTACAGCGGAAGAAGGAGTTGATTTCTCACGCTCGGAGTGAGGTTAGGCGATTCAAGGCGCCTGTGGTGATGATGAAGGCCAGCGATTTCATGCAGATGCAACACTTGGTGCCTTTTGAAGCGCTGCGGAACATGAATCAAGTGAGGTCATTTGACGATATGCCGGAGCTAGAGGGTTTTTTGCGAACCCACTATACGATCTTCTTCAGCCATCAGTGGCTCAGCTGGAGTGCGCCTGACCCTTCCGCTATCCAGTTTTGTGTGATGAAGGCGGCAACTAAAAGGCTGAGCGAGAATAATGGGGGCCTTGAGAAGACGTATATCTGGTGTGACTACGGCAGCATCCCTCAAAAGAACCGCGAAGTGCAGATGCTGGCCGTCAGTAGCCTCCCTGCCGTGTCATCTTCTCTCCACGCGTTCGTTATTGTGGCTCCTTCTGCGAAACATTTGAACACGTCCGAGGAGTGTAACGTCGAAACCTACAATCGTCGCGGCTGGTGCCGAGCCGAAGTCACGTCACACGCGAGTAGAAGGGGCTTCAACAACATGTATCTTGCTACGAGTGATTCGGATATCGATTTGGTCAATGACAACGAGTTCAAGATATCGGATGCAATCAAGGTATTCAGGGGAGACTTTACGTGTTGTAGGCTGAATCATCCCCTTGGCGGTGCTTGCGACCGTGAAGAGCTTCTTGAGCCTATGCTGGGGCTCTACTGCGACGTGTATAAGCGTCGCTTTAGTCCCAGAATGAAGCGCTTCTATGACGAGATCGAGCACTGCAAGAATATCGTCTTTCCAAAGCAGATTGAGGTGACACTACCGAGCGGGGTGGTCGAGACTCGTCCCCTTTTCACGGATTTGATTGAGATGGCGGAGAAATCGATCGACTTTGAGAATATGATTGAGGCTGCCGGAGGAGAGAAGCAATACTCTCACGCCGACGCTGTGGACTTTGAGGCAGAAGAGGAGGAAATTATCGCCGAAGATGAGAACTTGAGGCCGATTTTGCTGAATACGAATGAGCTCGACTTTCACTTGAACGACGAGGAGGAAATACTACTCGGCCGAGGCGCCTTCGGAAAGGTCGTGAAGGGAAGCTATCGAAACCATGCCGTGGCTATCAAGGTAATGAGCCGGAATGGTGGCGATGTCGATATTGATACTGAAGAAGGTGACATTGAAGAGGATCTCGGGAGGTTTCGGCAAGAATGCGTCTTCATGAAGGAGCTGAAACACGAGAATATTGTAATGCTGATTGGGGCAGTTTGGAGTGAGGAGTTGATATGCTGTGTCATCGAATACTGCGAAGGGGGTGATCTGGACAAAGTATTATCCGGCGAGAGGAATTTGACTTGGGAGGACGAGAAAGTCGAGTATGCCATCAACATCAGTTCGGGAATGCAGTACCTCCATAACTGCGTGTTTTTCGACGATAAGACGAAGAGCTACGTGGAAGGGGTCGTTCATAGGGACTTGAAGCCGGAGAATATCTTGTTGACGAGTAGCGGCGTCGCCAAGATCAGTGACATGGGAGAATCTCGTGTAGTTTCTACTGATGGCAACATGACCATTGTCGGGACACCTTTTTTCATGGCACCTGAAGTTGCTCTTGGTGAGCGGTATGATGAGCGCTGCGATGTATTTAGTTTTGGTATGATACTTGCGGAGATGTGTCAGCTGGGCGGTGTTGAGGAGCTGCTGAAGAATGCCCTGCGCAAGAGCGCACCCAAAACGCGGCAATTTTCTCGTCATCGGCTTCTCAACCAACTTCTGCGGAAAAAGATGCGGCCGGCATTTACTGATACCGACGAACAGAAGATAACCGATACACCTGAAGTAATATACGCACTGATGGAGCGATGCTGGGACCATGACGCTCGGTTACGTCCGTCGTTTGGGGACATATTGAGCGAGTTGAGTGATCTCAAGGCAGATATAGTGGCCTCGGTGAGAGCAAGAGCGGGTCGGAGCACTAAAGATATAACAGAGATGGAGCGGTTGAAGAGAGAGCATATCGAAGGTGAAGAAAGGAGGCGAAACGAGTTGGAAGTGGAGAGCAAGAAGGCTCAAGAGAAGCTGAGGGAGAGGATGAAGCGCGTTGCAGCTCTTAGGGAGAAAAGAGCGAGAGCGACTGCGAGTGAAGATGCGAACGATACTGGTAAAGATACCAAAAGAATGGACAACGATGATTGTAATACCGACAAGCTGCTCGAGGATCAGTCGCAGTTGTCAGGAAACAATGTCGATGATGACATAAATGAGCTCAGGCAAAGATTGAAAGCCAAGACCGATGAAATCAGCACTCTTAGTAAAGAGATTTGCTCTCTCAAAGAGGAGGTAACAACACTGAAAGAAAAATTCAAGGTCGAATGAGCGAATTGAGCACGTTGTCGTCACATGACGGTAACAGCAGGAGAAGTTAAGTTTTATGTTTCTTGTAAAGGTTGATTTTTTTATTTTGTGTGTGTTGTTTTGGTAAAAGGGGGAGGGGGAGAGGGTAGGGAATCTTGCTGAGAGCAAATCGTTACCGCGGTGACAAACTACAGGTATAAAACAGACTTGACCACTTGACCAAGGAACCAAATGCCTGCTCAAAAACCAAATTCTTGGTGCTAGAGTTAGCTTGCTGTGCGTTGCATTCCTTGCACCTACTGCGTATACGATTGCGCTCGCATATTTGACTCCCTCCACAATCCTTGCACGTGTTGCGTTGACTTGACGGTCGTATTTGCGACTTCGAATCCCTCCACGTCCTTTTCCCCATTAGTGATCGGGTTACTTTACCTTCGTGAGCAGAAAAGTTCTCTCCTGCTCCTGATAAAATTGTATAGCCGATGACAAAAAGCAGAATTACGGGTAAAAGTGAACCTTTATATCTTCACCAGAACATGGTATACACAAATAAGCGGTTGTGAATTCCCCATCACCACCAAAGAGCTGAGCAATACAAAAAAGGGGGGTAGCGATACGACCTCCTTCTTTCTCATTAACATGGTGAGTCCTGGAGGGTTATTTTATTCAGATAGAGTCTTCTTGTAAGGATATAGCGATAGCGTATATGATTTTTCAACAAACTTTCATATGTTGGTATTTTGCTAGTTTTCTTGGGGTAGAAAATGGAAAAATGGGAAAAAAATGCAAAGACTCAAGCTTGAAATGCCTAGGTTTAGTTGAGGTTTACTTCAGCTTTAAGTAGGCTTTCTGGGACTGATTAGCTCAGTTGGTAGAGCAGCAGATTCCAAATCTGAAGGTCAGGCGTTCAATTCGCCTATTGGTCAATTTTTTTTTCACCAAGGTGTGTGTTTGTGCTGTGAAGGAAAATATTGCAGTTTATTTTTTTTTGGCAAGTCAAGGATTAAATGGAGGCTATTCAGGACGCAGAATACGGATTTAGGTGAGAATATAAATGCAATTACAGAGGAGAACGGAGCCACCAGACCAGACAGATAGTGTCTTTGCGCTGCGAGCGTGCAATGTATCACAGGCAACATTTGGAACCGTCAAAAATGCGTGTTACTGAACATTTTTTTCTTCTCTTTTTGCTCTGCAGAGTGGTGGAGATTTCAATAGCACATGTAATTGTCGATGACTTTGTGATTCTGGAGGTGCCTTCGATGAGATTCTTAATGCCGACATTTAGGCGATCATTTTCTGGTACGTACCAAGGCACAAACTTTACATATACATTGTAAGCTCGTTTTAGTTTTAGAAATGTAACAAAGTCAACAACCCCACGCACCTCCCTGTTTGATAATAAAGTCCTTTTAACCCCAATAGTAGGCTGGCTGAGCAAAACACCAGGCTATCGGCCCATAGTCTGGGGGTATAGGCGATCTTTGATGATGAATAATTCACATACCGATGAAGTTACAAAGTTCATAACTTGAATCGAGGTTGTAAATACTATAATACAAAGGCTCCGTCCTTATAATATGTCGTGACTTAGCCATAGCCTTTTAAATTAGCCTCCAGAAATTGCCTATAAATCAGCAATAGTACTGACTTCCCTTCACCAACGCTTCTTTTTTGCAGAAAAAACCGTGCCATATCAGAATAACGTTAGCGTATTCATAGCTGCGA
>ERZ651776.2151-NODE-2151-length-21955-cov-5.333851_pt1 | contig 21955 bp, 6 predicted proteins | sample MGYA00514761_ERZ651776 | MGnify/ENA metagenome assembly ERZ651776 | reverse complement strand
ATACAGACCCCACCCCCTCCCCTCCCCCCCCCCCCCACCCACCACACCCCTTGGCCTTGTCCAAGGTTATATAATAATATTTTATTCTCATGCAACTGTGTTGTCTAGAGCTCTGACAGCTTTATTTGTTGTGCGGTTGTGCGTGCGTTGCTCCCCCCCTCCCCCTGCCCCATCTGGCGACCATTTCCTCTCCCCCCGTGATTCCCGCGGCATACTTTTTCATCCTCTCAGCTAAATTCTCGCGCGTGAAGAATTCGTCATCTTTGAACTTACTCTTGCTTCCAGCGTCTGAGTTTGAGTCTAAGTCAATATCAATGTTTGAGACGCTTCTCACGCTCCCCAGCCTCTTCGCTTCTCCTCCTTTAAGCAGCTCTCCCGCGACTGTCCTCAAGTTCCTGTAAAACTCGGCGACAAAAGCAGGGGACGAGTCGCTCCAGTTTGCCATATCCCCCCCATGGGTTTTGATATGGCTGACTGTATGGACCAGAAGCAAAGTAAGATCCCCACCTCCTCCTACCCTATCAGCTCCTCCAACCCTACCAGAGTGGACATAAAGCTCTCCAACAGATGCATCCCACCGGCAGCTGTTTTTGAAGGCATTGCTATTCTTGAAGGTGTTAATCGGGAGACTCTTGGCAAGGACGATTCGCATCGTCTTGTCCATCCCGAGAATCTTGAGTACTCTTCTTGCCTCCTTCAACCACATCTTATCCGCTACGCTCATATCCGATAATTTTTCTAGCTTACTTCCGTGTACGGGCAGGAGCATAACGTCCTGGGGATCTTGATATGAATCATCCTGTAAGTTTTGATTCTTCTCGGTGGACCGATACTTCTCAATTGTCCGAAGCATCCCCTCGATTCCTTCAAGCTTTTCCATGACCCAGGCGGGCGGGGCGCCTCCCGCTTTCCTTTCGCCAAGGCTGCCACCACTCAAGTCCGTTTTTTCGGACATGAAACCCTTCTTCTTGAGCATCAGCACATTCTTAACCAACTTCCCGCCCTTCAGCCACCTGCTCTTTGCCCCCCTGACCACGTCTTTGTCAACACTCGAAATCATGGCTCCTTCTGCCTTGCTCACTTCCAGGGCACCCTTAGCGCAGCCTTCAAGAACGCTGATCTTTTTGTCCAAGTTCGTCTCCTTGTTGAGCAGCTCTTTCCTCTTCTTCTCCTCCAGCATGAGTCTTTTCCTCTCCTTCCTCTTCCGGAGCTTTTCTTCCAGCTTCCCCTTCTGTTCTTTGGCCTTATTATCCATCTCCTCCACGACCTTTTTGTGATCTTCTTCGAACTGTTTCTTGAGCTTCTCTTTCTCCTCCTCGTTCGCGCTATTATCCATCTCGGCCATCTTCTGCTCCATTTCCAACCTGTGGGCTTCCTCCATTCTCTTCTTCCTCTCCTCTAGCGCCTCTGCTGCTTTAATCTTTTCCTTCTCAAGATTTTCTAAGTTCTCTTTCTCCATCCTCTCGAGTTCCAGCTTTGTTTTTCTCTCAATATCCTCCATTTGCCTAACCTTTTCTTCCTCAAGTTTCGCTATCTTCTCTCTCTTCTCCCTCTCGATCGTCTCCTGCCTCTCCTTAATTTTCTCCGCCGCCCTCTTTGCGTCGATCTCCAACTCTTTTTCGCTCTTATCGCTAATCGCAAGGCAGGCATTCCTTATCTCCCCGAGCTGCCTGCTCCTGAGGGCAAGCTGCACTTCCATGTGCGCCTCCTCGCATTCCGCCTGCACTGCCTTCTCTGCCTCCTCTCTCTTTCCCAAAAAGTCTTCGTCAAGTCGCGCGAGTTTCTCGGAGCGGACTTGTTCCGAGAGATCAGCGCACAGGATTTTCTTCCGCTGGGCAGACTTTTCATCAAACACCTCGTTCAGGGCCTTCCGGAGAAGGCCGCTCCTCTCCCTGTATTGTCCTGAAAGCATAGCGGATGTCTCGCGAGCGTGGCGTGATGCAAACACCCTCTGAACGGCTGTCTGGATCATAACGTCAGGGACGAAGTCCGACTCCGCGATGACGGCGATAACGCTGCTTTCCCAGTCGACTCCGTCCGTCGCGTCGGCAGAGTGCGAATGAATGACTTCTGCAAGCTTTTCCTCCCAGGGCTCGCGTGATGTATCCGAGGGGTCGCTGCTAGAACCGGCACTTAAGTTACCAATAATCATTGCCTCTTCTTGTTCGAGCTTCAAATTCATCCTTTCCTCCTCCTGCCTCTTCTGGAGTTGTTCTCTTTCTTTTTTGAGCTTTAGTTTCGCCCTCCTTTCTTCCAGCTTCTTTTTCTGCGCCTCCTTCTTCACGTTGAGCTCTGCCTTCCCCATCTTCTCGAACCACTCGTTCTGACTCTTGATATTTTCGAGCTTCTCCTTCAATTTAGCCTCCTCCCTCTCTTTCGCCTCCCTCGCAGCGATGTCTGCTGCGCTTTCTGCCGCTTCTTCCTTCGCAGTGATGTTCTTTTCGAGCGCATCCATCTCCTCCTGGATATGCTGCTTCTCCAACTTGTCCCTCTTCTCGGAGATCTCGTCCTCCACTTTTCTCATGCTTTCTCTCTTAATCTCCTCGGGATCGACCTTTCCTGGTGATCCCAGGGCAATCTCATTCTCCGCCCGAGCGGCTGCTTCCGCACGAAGCTTCTCAATCTCCTCCTCCAACCTTTCTCTCTCTTTCACCCTTTCTTCTTCCATTTTGGCCAACTCCGCATCCATGCGGGCCCTTTCTGCTGCCCCAGACTGGGCCAATGCAACCTGGCCTTCCAAGATAGCCTTTAGTTGCATCTCAATAGTACTAACCGAGGCGCCCGCCTCCGAGCTTTCCTCACCTGCTTTCTCTACCCGGTGAATCACTTCCACAATGTCTTTCTCTGCTTCCATGGAGGCGGCTTTCTCCTCCTCCTCCACTGCTTTCTTGATTGAGGCACTATCTGCACCTTTTTTCTTCATCTCTTTCTTTCGAGCGGCGAGCCTAAGTACGTGTTTTTGTGTGCGCAAGCGTCGTGAATATGCGTTAGATCGAAGACGATACATACGCTAAGACAGAAATCATCGCAAATACACCGCCTCGGCCTTTTGCACTCACCTCTCTCTTAGCTTTTCTTTCTGAGCTCTCTTTTTCGCGGCAATCTCTCCCTCTATTTCCTTGGTCGCGAGTTCATTTTGCTCCTTAAGCTTGGCAAGCTTCTCATTATCACTCAGCTTCTTATCATCTCCTCTCTTCTGCTCCTTCTCCTTCATCTGAACCTTCATGGACTCTTTCTCCTCTATATTTTTCATCGCCCTTGCAATTTCCTTCATGTGGTTAGCTTTCTGTTCCTCCAGTTCCTTTTCAATCTCGACTTCATCAACCCCCACCTTCCCCCTCTCCTCCCTGATCGCTCCTTGTTGCTCGTTGAACCTCGCCTCCATCTTTGCTAGCATAATATTCCTTTCGGCCGCCATCTCTTCCTTCATTAAGGCGATCTCCTCTCTGTGCTGGCCCTGAAGAATCGAGAGAAGCTCATCGCCCTCTTTAAAGGAAGTGGTGATAAGCTCTTCTTGAGTGACGACTGTATCCATTGTGGAGTTGCGAAGGGAGTTCATCTCCACTTCAAGCTTGGCTACTTCGAGAGAGTCTTGAGCAGCCTCTTCCACGTCAGAAACAGTGTTGGTACCCCCATCCTGCTGCTTTCTGAGCTCTCTCGCAGCCTTCCTCGCCTTAAGCTTGTCGTTGAGCGCTTTTTTTCTCTTTGCCTTATTCGCCTCCAACTCATGCTCTAAAACGAGCATGCCCTTTTCATGCTCCTCTTGAATTATATTCAGCTGATCTTTGAAATTGATATCTCCTCCTTCCTCTTCCATGATTGCAGCCTGCAGCACCTTTTTCTCCTCCACCTCCTTCTCCATACTTTTCTTCTGCTCCCCCTCCATTGCCGTAATCGCCGCGATTTCATCCCCCTTGGCGTCCTCCATCGCTTTGTTGATTTCCTCGTCTCCAGCGCCCTCCTCAACCATCTTGGTTCTCATCTTCTCCCTCAACACCGCCATCTCCGCCTCAAGAACTCCCTTCTCTCTGGCGAACTTGGCTTCCAAACCCGACTTCAGAAATATAATTTCCTGAGCGTGCAGCGCCTCGACCTTTGAGATCTCCGCTTGAGACTCTACCTCGGTACGAGCAGAGGTGGAGATATCAGCGGCGGCATTACTGTCGACATTGACACCCCGGGAAGCGACAATAGCCAAAGCTCTCTCCGCTTCCTGTTCTAAATTCTCCTCAAGCTCCCTTCTCTCTGCTTCGAATTCCTTTTCAACCTTTGTCATCTCCCTCTCGACAATTTCCTCGTCTACAGCCTTCCCGTCTATGGCTTGACTCAATTTAGCCCTCTTCATCTTCCTCTTGGCTTCAAGTCGCTGTCGGAGGGCCCTTCTCTTCTCCGCGGCAGCATCGGCCATCTCCCCCTTCAAAATAACAGTCGCGCGATCGTTCATGTCCTTCAGCCTAGCGAGCTCCGCTAAATACGTATCTTCTCCTTCCCCTTTGCTCTCCTTAACTTCTTTCAACGCCTCTTGTTGCCGACTCTTGCACTCGTTCGTGACCTTTTCTTTCTCTTCTTCGATACTTTTCTCGAGGCGGTTGATTGCATTCATATCCTGTGTGAGGGCGAGGTTTTCGCTGGCGGCGAGCTGCTCAGCGGTGGCTCCACGGGCTGCAAGCTTCTGGTTTTTGGACGCCTTCTTCGCGGCAAGCCGGGCGCGGAGCACATCTCGCTGCCGGCGTGCTGACAGTTTCAGATCTTCTTGGAGATTCGCAAGCTCGGTGGCGTGGATGCCCTTCAATTTAGAGAGATAATCAGATTGAGAGTCGAAGTCAGATTCAGGACCAGCTTGTGCGCTGCCGCCAACGATGGCAGACTCATGCCCTTTCATGACTGTTGCGATCTTCTGGTCAATTTTCTCTTCCTCCTTCTCGCACATCTCCCTCTCTTTCTCATCGAAGGCCCTCATTTCCATCTCGAGCTCAGCATCAATCTCCTCTCCTCCTTTCTCAGGTCCCTCTGCCTTGAATTTTGCCTTTAGATCGGAACGTTTCTTCTTCCTCCGTGCCTCAAGCCTCTTTCGGAGGGACGCCTTTTTCTCCTTGCCGTTCCTCTCCAACTCCCTCTGAAGTTCTCTCAGCCTCTCATCGTGAAGTTTTTTCAACCTTTCCACCTCCCCCTTGTAGTCAGCTTTCCCATCCACTGTCTTGGCTAGCCTCTCTTTCTCCGATGTAATAATTTCGATCTTCTCTTCCCGGATAATCTTTTCCAGTTCTCCCCTATCCTCCGCGTCTTCCTTGTCCATCTCCCTTTCAGCATTTGCCAGTTCACTTTCCGAGCTAGAAAATGAGGATAACGCCGCCTTCTTCTGTGCACGCCTGGCAGCAATACGAGCCTCGAGAGCCGAACGAGCGGAGCTATGCTTATCAGCCATTACAAGCTGCAGACGTGCGAGTTCCTTGTTGTGCATTTCCAGGAGTTTTTCCCTCATCTTGTCGTCCGCGTTATCGTCATCCTCCAACTTTTCCAACCCTGTCATCTCTACTCGCTTCATTTCATCAATCGCATCAGACATCAGGTCTGCTTGCAGCTTGTCAATTTGTTCCCGAGTGGACATCTCTTCCCTGTGCAATTCGTCCTCCATCTCAGCAAGTTCTTCCTTCTCTTCCTCTTCGCTAATAAGCCCCTCCTCCTTCTTCCTAGCCAAAGCCCTTTTTTTAGCCTCTCTCTGCTTTTCCAAACGGTCAAGCAGAAGGCGGTGCTTATCTTCCTTCTCCCTTTGCAGGTCATCTTGTAAGATTTTAAGGCCCTCAGAATGGTCATGGAGGATTCTTGCCTTCTCCTTTGCCATCTCTTTCAATGCACAGTCCTTTGACGAAGCTGCCTCTTCTCGAACACTTCTCTGCCTCTCTTCCATCTCCTGCATTTTCTTCTCCTTCTCCACATTCTTCTCCGCGACCAATTCCATGACCTCTCTCTCATCCTCAATTTTCCCTTTCTTCTCTTCCTCTTCAATCTCCTCTCGGGACATGACCCCCTCTGCTTCCTTCTCAGCCCTCAGCCTCTTCCTCTTCTGTGCCAACCTGAAACGCAGTCTCTCCTGCGCCAAGTCTGCGTCCCGATCCATGGCGTGATTGAGACTGTCCAATTCCGCCTTGTGTTGAGCAATGAGCTTGCTGCTATAGTCAGCGTCCACGCCGTCCTTCCTGGTGCCCTCGTCACCGGCCTTAAGCATATCAAATGCTGTCCCCAAGATGTCCACGCTCTCTGGAAGTTTCGGGCTCACCCCCATTGCCTCGCCTTCTTCTTCTACCCCCTTTCCCCCTCTCAGCTTACTAATCTCCCCAAAAAAGCCCTTCATGTCCTCAAACTCCTTCTTCGCCTCCTCTTCCATTCTCCTGAACAAATCCTCCATAGTCGCGGCCAGAGAACCCCCCGCCCAAGTACTATGCCTCATCTGCTCATCCTGCGCCATCCGCAGGCGCTTCACTTGGCGTTTCCTTGACGTCTTTTGCGCCAATATCAGGCGTCCCATCTTTGCCTTGCTCTCAGCGTCGAATTCCGCCAGCTCCTCTGGATCCGCAATGGAAGCTCGGGAGTGTTCGTTGTGGGCCAGCAGCAGAGCCTTGGAATGGGACTCTTGTCGAGAGAGCCGTGAATGGAGGAGGTCGTATTCTACCTCAGCACAGAGCCGTAGCAATGCCTTTGGGTCCGGCTTTCGCGCGGAGGCGGTGCCCCGTGATTTCCCCTTGCGCCGCCGCGATTTTTTGTTGCGAGGCGCAAAGACGTCGTTCAGGACAGACCAAAGAAGGCAACCCTGGCGGGCTTTTTCCAAAGATTCTTCTCTCTTCGACTCTTCCAATGATAGACCGCACTTTTGGCACTCCTTGGCGACCTCAAACTCCTCTTCTCTCATCTTCTCACAAAACGACTCCTTCTCCTCTTTGAGCGCTTTCGCAAAGCTTCCGGCACCGCCGTTGACACAAGCACCGAACACCTCACCCTGGCGCTTGGACTCAGTGTCCCGTAAAGAGGCGAGATTGTTAGATAGCACCGACAAGATTTCCCCCTCCTCTTGCTTGTCTTTCTCATCCTGTTCTTTGAGCAGGGATGGTATTTCTTCAGGCACTGAGCAAGATTGCACCAAGGAAACGCGCCTGGAACCCAGAGCGCAACGAAGCTTCCCGAGACGGAGACGCCGCTTGCGGGATTCTACCATCTCGAGAGAATGCATCGAGTCCATGTGGAGTTTCTTCAGCGCAATCTTTGCTATTTCTCCATCCTTGTCGGCGCCGCTGCCGCTCTCAGGGCTGCCATCTTCAGAAGAAGTATCGTCAGACGAAAAATCGTCGTCGCTCGTTTCAACGAGGCCAACCATATTTTCCAACAGTAGAGCTTCTTCAAGCTCTTTCTTTTGCCTGATTTCGAGATCCGCCAAGTTTTGGTTGTATTTCTCCGCAATCTTCTGCTTCTGCTCCGAGTCTCCTACACTGCCTTTTCCTTCGCCTTGCTCATCTTCTTCCGCAAGCATCAAATTTTTGAGTTCTTCTTCCTGCCTGATCTTCTCGATCTCGAGTGCGTCCTCAATAGCCTTCCTATCGTCTTCGCAACTTTCGACGATTTTCTCCCTCTCTAAATCGTCTATTCTGTCTTCCATATTTTCAAGTAGGTCAAGTGTCTCCTTCTGGCGGTTAGAAGCCATGGTGATGTCCAGCGAATGGCCGGCAGCTTGCGTCTGCACCAACTCCTTGTTGATTTCCGAGAGAGGCTTGTTCCGAAGCGTATCTAGCGCCTTAAGTGCCTTCTCTTGAATCAGGTTAACTTTCTGCCCGCTTTTGGTGGAGGGAATGCCACCGCCGCTAGTGCCACCATCACCATTTCCTCCAACCGCAAGCTCTACGGCAAGGTCAAGATCTTTCCTCTTTTCCCCTGCGGTCTTTCTCAGCTCTTCGACCTTGGTCCTTCTCTTCTCAAACTTTTCTTCCACTTCCCTTAAAGCCTCTATCAACTGCTTCAGCAAACTCTCAAACTGTAAGAATCCCCGGTCCATTATTTTCACCTGGAATTGTGGCTCGGAGACTAAGTTTCGTCGAGTCACCCCTTCTAGGTCCCCTAGCGCCTTACCAAACTTCGGCGCTCGTTCCGCAAACTCCCTCAGTAACTTGGCAGTAGCTCTTGCCTCCGCGTCCGTCTCGAGGTTTGCCCTCGACACAATCTCGAGGCCGTCACTTATGGACGAGGGAAGGGTGACAGATGGGAGAGAAGAGATTGTTTGATCCCACATCTTTTGAAAACGATTGCTCCGGCGGTTTTCAGCGTCGAGAGAGGAAGAAAGATCCCCCACGACCAACGCTCTTATGCCAGAAAGCTCAGACGACAAATTTTTAAGCGTTTTGCTCCACATCTTGCTCGTGCCTGAGTCAGCAAAACCACCTGTCAGGTTATCCTCCGTTTCATCAATATCTGTCTTGTTCACGTCAGCGTCAGCGTCAGCGTCAGCGTCAGCGTCATCAACAGCGTTAGAGTCAGCGTCAGCACCAGCAGTAGCACTAGCAGTAGCACCAGCAGTAGCACCAGCAGTAGCACCAGCAGTAGCATCAGCATCAGCACCAGTGTCATTCCTTAAGACTTCCAGTATCTCATTAGTGATATCCTTAGCTATTAGTCCAGGCCCCTTGTCGAGGAGTTCGATCAACCCCTTGAGCCTCCGGGTGACTTCATCTTCCTTAGCGGCCACTTTACCCTCGAAGAAACGTCTCTGCGCACTAGAAGTCGAGATAAGGTCCAGGAGTTTGAGGTTAGCTTTCCGAACGGGGTTGGCACCACCTTCTGTTCCCCCCCCTCCATTCAAGGCGACTTCACCGATCATACGTTTCAGCTCATCTGCCTCGTCCGAAACAGTCTGTGAGAGGGCGGAGTGAAGTTGGATCTGTTTGTTAAACTCCTTCTCCACAATTTGGTGATGACGCTCAAGACTTTCCATCAGTTCCCGGATGTCACCCTCATCAGCGCTGACGCGCTGGTCGTACATCGACAAGTCTTGCGCTGCATCATCTGAGAGAGGTGACAGACCAGCTTCGCCGCTGCCAGGAACAGTCGTAGGTAATATTTGGGAGTCACGATTGAAAATGTTCCCCTTGTCATGCAGATTCATGAGGCGGCTCTTGAGAGCGTCGTTTCTATAGAGGGCGACACTGGCGCCTTCCGTCTTCCAGGACTGCTTCCTAAAATAGTAGAGTGTACCGACGACCCCAAAAATCATGGTGACGAGACCGAAGATAAGACACGCAATGATGACCCAATCTGGCTCGAGGACAAGATCATTTTCTCTCTGTACATTTGCAGATACCAGAGCAGTCTCAGTCATAGGGTTAAAAGTAGCGTCCGTGTTGCACGCAACAGATAATTCCATGACCGCCACAATTATGGAAATGTCCCTGTTGCTGCTCATGCTAAACACGTAGTTACCTGGAGCGTCGAATGAATGACCGAAGAAAGAGACAGTGCTCGAGCTCGCAGCTAAGTCGGCGAGGTCCCGGAATGCTCCGTAGTCGAAGAGATGGTTGGTGTTGAGAAGACTATCTTTCTCATATATGGGGTAGTTTGTGTTGCTTACACTCATTAATAGACTGTCACCGAGTTGCAAGCAGATGACAGGATTTTTGATGCTTGGGGTGACTGGCTCTGAGGACGATGTTGACTCCAGCAGTCTACCTCCCGACGTTAACGCTGACTGCATCACCCTTTCTACCACCCTCTCAACAATTTCATCCTCATCGGTGCTGCCAAAGGCCCGCCTCCCCGACAATCTGTAAGGTCCCCTGTTAACTCTCTTACGTTTTTTCTTGCCAACCTTACTGCTCTTGTTCAAACGCCTCTCTCCAAATTCCTCTTCAAATCTTTCCTGTCCAATCCCAACCCCCTCTTCTAGACTTTCCTCCAAAATACTCCCAAAGATTCCCGAAAATCCTCCTTCATCAACATTCATAGAGTAAACGTTGCATCCCTTGAAACTGCTAGCACAGCTCGGATCATACGGTGTTGAGCATCCATCTATGACGTCATCATCATCTGTGGCAACCAATGAGCTGCAAGTAAGCTCACCGCTGAAATTAGGAATTTCTGAGGAGTCGATGTACCTAAAAATATGCGTGGCGTTGCGAGAGACGAGCATACCGCTTGAGCCGTCGAGAGTAAGGAATGAGCTCGAATCGCGGCAAGAATCATCGCACGTGTCTTCCAAGCTGTCCTGGCCATAACACTCGCATACCCCAATTCTCCCGATAAAATCACCTCCCAAGTCCCCGCACTGAGCAAAGCAGTCTTCCATTGCTCTACAAGTTCCATGCATGTCTCTAACCTCACTGTCAAGGCACCTGTTGTAAACGACAGGTTGACAGTCGACCTCTCCGTCTGCATCGCTTTGCTGCACGTAGTTTTCATCGTAAAACTCAAAGCCAGGCTCGCAAATGCAGAAGCCATCACTCGTCTGAAACGCCCTATTCAACCCTAGGCAGGAGCAGTGCGTGCTCCCTGGCTTGCTCACGCTGCTTGTCGAGCAGCTGAAACACTCTGCCTGTCCTTCTTGATGCTGGTAGTGGTTTTCTTTGCAAAGAAGGCAGTCGGTGACGTTGCTGCTTCCGGTGCGAACGTTGTGAGATCCAGCGGGACAAGGTAGCGCGCTATTGCTTCCTGAGGGGCAATAGTGGCCCTTGGGACAACGGAAACCTTTATCTACCGACGGATCAGAAGGCAAAGCGCTCCTACAACCTTTGAGACAAACATACCCAGGGGTACACTCCTCGCAAACTAATCTCTCCGGGTCCACTCCGAATTTCCCCGCTTCACATGACCTGCAGCTCCCCTCCATTGACACTCTCGTGGAGTTGTCATCGTAGGCACCAATCGTCCCCAGCGGACAAGGCGTCGGTGTGTGGGACATCGGGGGGCAAAAAGTACCCAGAATACAACGAATTGGAGCGGTAGAATTTAAAGGGCAGTAAAAACCAGCCGGACAAGGAATCGCGCTCGCGGTGAGTCCAGGGCAGTAGTACCGTTCTGGACACTGCTGGGGAGTAGCAGAAAGACTAATACAGAGCGATCCTGGTTTGCAAGCCTTGATCTCGATAGTATGATTAGAGCAGTAGTAGCCTCCAGGACAATCGTGACAGTCGTAAATATTCTCGCCCTTCTTGCTGTCACGGTAATACCCTGCAGGACAGCTGGTAATTTCTAAAGCTTTCTCAAGGCAGAATCCTCCCGGGGGACAAGGGAACTTCTCGTAATCAGCAATTCCCTCCTCATCGCACAGATAACCAGCCGGACAAGGCAAGCAGTCATCCAGCTCATCCATGGTGGTCAAGTTATTGTATGTCGCAACGGGGCACATTCGGATCGGTTCGTTCTCCAAACAATAGTGCCCGGGATAGCAGGGAGTAGGGACAGGATCTCCCTCAAAGCAGATATATCCAGCAGGACAGCCTCCGCAGTCGTCCGCCGATACTCCGTGCGTCTCAGACCGAGTCGTGCGATTCTGACACTGGATGGGGTCGCTTGTCGCGTTCTTGCAGTAATGGCCCGGAGGGCACTGACCGCCATCCTGTTGACTCCAGAAACCGTCAATGTCGAAAAGTTCGTGGGATTGATAAGTGACGACAGGATTCGGGACACCATTCCCGCTGCGACAGAAATGCCCCTCACTGCAATCTCCAGAGATCACTCCATCACGACAGAATTTCTTGGAGGGACAAGGAAGGCACTGAGACACATCCTGAAGAGAGAGACTGTTCCCATAGGTACCAATGGGACACTTGATGTGTTTGACCGAACCGCTCGGGCAGTAACCACCGATTTCACAGGGGACGGGGGAGGTGGTATTGCCAGGACACGTGCTCCCTTGTGGACACACAATACAGGAGCTTGCCCCGAAAGATGGGTTGAACGAACCTGGGGCACATCCAATTGCGCTACTCGATCCTCGAAGTGAATATGTACCCGGGGGAGCCGGAAAGCCCGTGACGTAGTCGTTGGGAGTGGGTGTCATAGCACCCCTCAGACAAATGTAGCCGGGTTCACAAAAACCTACACGAGTGGTACGGGATTGATAGTATTTTTTGTCAGTAATTAGAGCATTATTCAATTTCCCATTAATGTTGAAAACCTTCCAAATGAAAAAACTTACCTCCAATATTTGAGGGGTCGTACTCTTTGATAACAAGCAACTCGTCGATTTCATCTATACAAGGGAGACGAATGCGACTCGAGAGGTACTGGTACGTATCCCAATTATGGACGCTGTTGATTACCAACAAGGAGTGACTGATGCAGTTGTTGGAGTTATCTATGTTATTGGACTCAAATCTAACCTCCCACTCCCACACGCTCCTACCGCTATCATCGAGTTCGCCCGTTCTCACCGAAGAAACAGAAACGTCCAAACCTGCTCCTAAGGCCTCCAGGGCATCTTCGACTGTGCTTGCATCGCTCGAATAGGGTATGCTCTCAGTGGTAAGAACTGTCCCGTCGTTCTGCGTGTAGGAGAATGAAATTTCCACGCCGACAAGGTCGCTCGCGAAGTTTGCCGAGACCTCAAGCGATTGGATTTCCCTTTCGTAAAGATCAAAAAGAGGGTCGAAATGACCCGGGTAGACCAAGTGAGAGCCAGTACCACACCAGTGCCCCTCACCGCACAGGTGAGAGGGTTCTGTCAACCCCCTGTAGACGCTCGCCGTGCCTGGAAGAGAAGGCGTGCAATCTGTTGCAGAATTCAACCCCGTTCGATTGCTGAAAGTCGATATAGGGCACAAAAATTCGTGGGGGTGTTTTGTGCCGGGAGGGCAGAAGCTCCCAGCAGGACAAGTTATCGGCCTGTACACATTGTGCAAACAATAATAACCTGCTGGACATACTTTACAGGTCGATTGCTCATACTGGTCTTGGTAATAACCCTCGTCACAGGGAATCATGTCTGAAGATCCGCTTGGACAGTAAAACCCAGGGCTACAACGAGTTCGATTTACCACGTTGTAGCGGCAAAAGGAACCCTCCGGGCATGGCTTGCAAGAGGACTGCCCGTACTCATCTTGGTAACTTCCCGCGGCGCAGGGGGTCATTTCGCCGCTCTGCTGTGGGCACATGTAGCCTGGTTGGCACCTGTCTGTGGCCGTGGCGGTGCCTGGGGGGCAAACGAAACCGGGTGGACACAGAATTTGAGGCACCTCAGTGCCATTATTGGGGCAAACGAAGCCGGCTGAGCACAACTTGCAGTCAGATAGTTTGGTATTTCCTGTGCTGTTGCTATATGTGGCAGGCGGACAGCTCTGGGGGCTCACGCTTGCTTCTTCGCAAAAGTGACCTGGAGGACAGATACTCCCGATAAGCAAGTTGGTGGCAGGATCGAGGACGTTCACAGGCGAGGGTGTCATCATCTTTCTGAGGCCGTAGTAACCCTCGTTGATAGGTCCAGTGATCTGGCCACTACTGTCGGCACAATAGTAACCGCCAGGACAGTCCTGAGCGTAGGTCGAGCCCACCGGGCAGTATTCCGAGGGCTGACAAGGGCCGCCAGTTTCGCACTCGCCTGTTACAGGATCAGGGATACAGGTGGGCGTGGCGGAGAATGATCTTCCAGTGCAGTAGTAGCCTTCATCACACTGGCCGGTTATTGCGAAATTGTGTTCACCCTCAGCATAGTGCCCAGGGGGAGCGTCAATACAAGCTGAGATGTTCTGATTGCCAGAATTTGCGCTGAAGGTGCCTTGGGGACACGGATATTGCGTCCTGTACTGGGTTTTAGGGGGGTAGTAATATCCAGGAGAGCCCAGGTTTTGAACATAGGAAGTCGAATTCATGAGGGTGTAGTAGCCAGCGGGCGTAGGGTAGCAGCTTCCCATACCGCTGTAAGGGTTAAAGAATCCCGGATTGCAGGCGCTATAGCTGTGACTACCATTGGAGGAGTAAAAACCTGGTGGGGTGATTTCGCCACCTAATTCCCAAACGTAAGACGTTATCGGATCAACCACCGTTGTAATTGTGGTAGGCGTGGCAGAGTCGCTGCCGTGTTTGCACGTGTACCCACTGGCGCAAAGGCCAGAGGGCGAAGAGAGACCAAATGTAGAGCAGAATTTACCTTGTTCGCAATACAAGCATGCGCTTGAATCGACCGAGTGCGTGGACGGATTGTAAGTTGTAGGTGAGCAAGGAGCTGGATTGGACGATGATGCGGGACAATAGTGACCGCTAGGACACGGATTATCCGGAAAGTGGGCAGGTCCCCTCCCAAAAGCGTTTTCGGACGAAGGCTCACAAACATAGCCTTCTTCACAGTCGCCGTCGGGGGCAGATAAGCCGCCAATGGAGCAAAATTTGCCAGCTGTACAGTCAGTGCATTGATCTTCACTACGGAGCTTCGTGGTGGAGCCAAATGTTCCCTTTGGACATTTGGGGATGGAGAGGGTTGTCTGAGGAGGGCAATAGCTACCCTGAGGACACTCAAAGTATCTATCAGTGCTTATCCCGTCACAGTAGTACGACTCGAGACACGGATAGCACGACGCCGCACCGGTGTGATTAACAAAGAACCCGGGAGGGCACTTGATTGGGACAGAAGAACCTTCTGGGCAAGAGTGTCCGCTTGGGCAGATCCCATTGACATCACTATCATCGTAATTGCCGAGTGGGGTGGAAGTCGAACACCCCTCGCCGCAGTAGTAGCCCTCAGCAGAAGGAAAGCTTGGCATTGCTAGCCCAGTGCTATTGCATACGACTCCGCCCGGGCAGGGGAGACACTGTGTGACATTGTTATTCCCGCGTGACGGAGAGTAAGTAGAGGCTGGACAAGGGATGGGATTAGCGGTACCGTGAGGACAGTAGTGACCCGCAGTGCACTCATACTCAGCGCTGCTGGCGAGAAATTGACCACCAGGACAGTAGTAATTCGCGTCGCATAAGCCTGTGGGAGCTGTCAATCCGTTAGTGTGGCAATACATGGAGGGAGTGCATTGCGTACAGTCAGTGATATTGCGGTTGAATTTTGAGTTTGAAAAAGTCCCCTTGGGACACCGCAAAGGATTGATTGTGTTAAGTGGGCAATAGTGACCGGGGATACACGGCGTCAGGACAATTGACGACTGATTCACGCAGTAGTGGCCAGCTAAACAAGATGGACACTCGTCTACACCATACTCAGGGTTGTACCTCCCAGGAGAGCAGGGAATCGGAGCAGCACTCCCTACGGTGGTGTAGTAGCCAGGGGGCGTAAGATGCTGCGTGGGTGTGTCGCTATTACCAGTGCAATAGTAACCTGGCTCGCACATTCCAGTTGGGATGGGTTGGTTGCTTCCAGCACAGTACATGCCCGGGTCACAAGCTTGGCAGTCTGCAGCAGAAATTGCTCCGGTGAAATTGTTGTATGTTCCTGGAGGACAGCTAGAAGGTTTGCTACTCCCGATCGGGCAGTAGCCCCCAGCCGGACAGAGGCCCCCAATAGGAGATGGTTCAGCCACTGTCGGAGATCCGGGAGCGTGCGGTGCAGAAGTGTAGGAACCTTCGAGACAATAGTAACCGGGATCGCAGGGAGCGCGGGGCCTGGAAAGACCCATACCATCACAGAACATTCCAGCGGAGCAAAGAGAGCAATCCTCAATTCGACGAAGACTAGTACTGTTACCGAAAGTCGCTATTGGACAAGGTTCAGGCACATGAGTGCCTGTCCCACAGTAGTAACCCCGCGGGCAGGGAAGCCCAACAGATGATCCCTCAGGGCAATAGTTGCCTGCGACGCAGACGGCACAATCATCTTCGCCGCCGGCACCGGAGTTTGTTCGATAATAGCGCTCGGGACAGGGTATTTGTGTAGGGGAAGTAGACTTTTCGGGACAGTAGTGGCCAGGCGAGCAGTCACCGCTAATTGCATTGATACCCTGAAGAGAATATTTTCCAGGAGGAGAGGGAATGCAATCGGCCAGATCATCTTGTCCGGTGAAGGGCTGGTAGGTCCCCGCCGGGCATTCGCTTGGGGTAACAGTCGCAGTTGGGCAGTAATGGCCATCCGGACAGGCATCAGCTGCCAGAGTGGGAACTGTCGAGTGGCCTGATGGACAGTAAGTCCCGTTAAAACACCGACCAAAGAGATGATGATTGTTAGACCAGCTACCGCCATTCACCAGCATAATGGATGTGACCGAGTTCGGCGATGCGCAATAATGGCCCACAGCGCAAGTGTCACAGTTGCCTTGGTTTTTATCCGACGAAAAACCGACTCCGCAGTCCATCGGAGTGGCCGAGTTTGCTGGGCAATATGACCCGGCGGTACAAGCCGTGCACGCTGGAAAAGTAGAAGAAGAGCCACCAGCAATTCCAGAGGTCTCCGTGTTGTTCACCGAGGAGTATTTTCCCGCGGGGCAGTCATAGTAATTAGCGCTGCCAGATGGAGAATAAGACCCGGGTGGAGTGTTGAGACAATCCGAGAGCTGAACATTACTAGTAGATGGGGAGTATTTGCCCGCGGGGCACGGGAATTCGTTGGGAAATTTGGTGCCGGGAGGGCAGTAATGGCCAGCCTGACAGGGGCCAGAAGTCGTAGAAGAACCGCCGGAGCAATACGTTCCCTGGTCACAGATGGTGCACTCATCATCTTCCTTCAAATCGTCGCGAGATGAGTAGCGACCAGGACTACAGTCGAACGACGTTGTGGAAGGAGTTCCGGTCGGGCAGTAGTGACCTGGGGCACAGGAGACTATCGTGGCACTGATCGTGCCGACGGTGGAGGTGCACGCAAATCGCTCTGGGCAGAGAAGACACTCATCAGCTGAAGTTAAATTGATTTCATCGGAATAGCGACCCAGAGGACAGGGGTATTGGTGGCTGTACGACGTACCAGACGGACAATAACAACCTGGTTGGCACCTAGTTGTCATCTCGAACATACCCGCGACGGGACAGGCCCACCCTCTCTCGCAAAGACCGCAGATGGAAGACTCTGTCCCTCTCTCGTGGGGGTTGTATCGCCCAATGTTGCACTGAGTTGGCGAGATGGCAGCCTGAGGGCAGAAGTTCCCAATTGTGCAGTTCTGACACTGAGTCGAGGAGTAAAGCCCCGTCGCTCCGGAGAAGGTGCCCGCGGGACAAGGAGTATTGGAATAAACGGACGTTCGTTGCGGGCAATAGTATCCTGCTGGGCAAGCGGTGACGTGCAAGGAAGAGGAGCCGTGGGTCGTGTAATATCCTCTTTGAGTCTCTAAACAAGCAGAGATATTCGTCGCTTTCAACAAATCCGAATAAGTACCTCCGGGGCAGTTGCTGTAATACGAGGAACCGGCCTCACAGAAGGCACCCTGAGGACAGGGGATGCGAGATTTAAAAGTTGAACCGGCGGCCGGGGTATAATACCCTGGCTCAGTTATTGTGCAAGCATCCTCTTGCGATGTCCCCCCCGTGGTGTTGCCATACGTCCCAGTTGGGCACTTTGTGAAAATTCTCGACGGATTGCAATAACCGCCAATCGGACACGGAGTGGGAGTGGGATTTGTACTACCAAGCTCGCAGGTGTACCCCGGGGTACACTCAGAGCAGATTGTGGCTGAGCCGGGAGAATAATAACCTTCTGGACAAAGAGCGGGGACGAGGTGAGGCTGAGAGCAGGAAAAGCCAGGCTCACATGGGGTACAGGAGATCGCTCCTTCGAGTGAATATTCACCGAGGGGGCAAACTAGCGGGGCATCGGTGGGTTGAGGGCAATATGATCCCCTCGGACAAATAGTGCAGATAGCCTCGCCTTGAAGAGAATAATAACCTGGTGAACAAGTCGAGGCAGCAAGAGAAGTCGTAGAAGAACAGCTTACGCCCGCTGGACAATCGGTGCACTGGTGCTGGCTACCTAAAGAGTACGTCCCTAGAACGCACGGTATGGCGGCATCAGAATCCGTCGAGGGACACTTAAAACCCGGGTCGCAGGGGATGCAGGAAGATGATGGCAAGACCGTATAGGTCCCAAGAGGGCAAGGAAGTTTTGTTGGGGAGTCGGTATGAGGGCAATAAAAACCCGGGCTGCAGGCAGAGCAAGAAACAGATTGGAGAGAGGAATAGTAGCCTGCAGGGCAGGTCGTTATCGATGTCCCAGACGTCGAGGGACAAGCCATGCCGGCGGGACAGATGGTGCAATTTGTTGTACCGCCCAAGGAATACGTTCCCGCAGCGCAATTATTACAGGCCGTTGCACCGAGAAGGAAATTTGCATACGTAGACGCCGGGCATGGAGTACAAGAACCAGCATTAGATGCACTAAACGTACCGGATGGACAGTCTGTGCAATCATACTCTTCCGCAAGAGAGAATTTCCCTGCCACGCAAGGTGTGGAGATGCCGCCGTTACATGAGAACCCGGCCAAACACTTTTCGGGGGGTGTTTTTGGATCTGAACAGTCATAAGAAACAGGACAATCGATGCATGTCGACTGAGCAGTATTGGTTTGGTATTTACCCGGTTCGCAGGTTGTGCAGTTAAGCTGAAGTTTATGGCTGTAAGTACCAGTTTCGCATTGGATTGGGGTAATTTTATCGCCGCAGTCAAAACCGGCGGGACAAGCAGTACAATGGACAGTGCCAGAAGAGGGAGCGTAGTAGCCATCGGCACAGGCAGTGCAGTCCGCAAGAGATGACGCACCATTGTTGGGATTCTCCGTGCCAGGTGGGCAAGACTCCTTCAGCTCACATGTGCTCGAACCGTCACAATAATAGCCAGGCTCGGCCGGAGTGCTTCCGCAGAAAGGAGAGGGGGCCGCAGAGGGCATAAAAGAATTCGTCGGAACTGCTGATGGGGGAGTAGAGGGGATAGCTGTCGGCGGTGTTGACGGTGCTCTCGATGGCGGTGTTGACGGCGACTCTGAGGGAGAGTTGGTTGGTAAAGCAGATGGTGGTGTTGACGGCGCCTCTGAAGGAGAGTTGGTTGGCAAAGCAGATGGTGGTGTTGACGGCGACTCTGAAGGAGAGTTGGTTGGTAAAGCAGATGGTGGTGTTGACGGCGCCTCTGAAGGAGAGTTGGTTGGTAAAGCAGATGGTGGTGTTGACGGCGACTCTGAAGGAGAGTTGGTTGGTAAAGCAGATGGTAATTCTGTTGGTGAAGCGCTGGGAGCTGCCGAGGGACTTTGAGATGAAACCAGATGGGGCTGCCTCGCGATGAAAAGCACAAGGAGAAAGATGGGTGAATATATCATCTTTGTGGTCACTATTCGTTATTAAAATTTTCGAACAGATGAAAAGGGGGCATGTAGCGAGTGCTAAAAACCATTTAAACAACCCATAGTAGAAAATTAGGTCTTGAGAAGGCTTGCCGCAAAAATTAAACAAAATCAAGCAGGTTGGCAAAATAAAAGCTTCAAGCTCAAGCAATGTCTTATCAAGCCCCCCTTGGCGTGTTCATCCTTCTATTCACATGCTATACCTCCACGATGTTCCCAACAGTTGGAGGGGGAGACAGTGGTGAAATTCTGGCGACGGCATGTCAAGGTGCTCCTTCTCACCCTCCAGGATACCCATTCCTAGGGATTATGAATCGTTTTGCCATATGGTTGGGCAAAGTAGGGGGACTAGAGGCCGCCTGGACCGGCAATTTTTTCAGTTGTATCGTAGGATCTTTAGCTGGTGTTGGGGTTTTTTTCTTGTCATCAACATTGATGGAGTCCAAACGACCAGAAATTTTAGCAGATAGCGTCGTTGCAGCGACGGCAGCGATCGGATTTGGACTCTCGAGAGGGGTGTGGGAATACGTAGTGCAGGCAGAGGTCTTTCCACTGAATAATTTACTTTGCTCTTTGCTCCTGTGGACCTTGGTTAAATTTGTCAGGAGTGTTGGGGCTGATAAGGTGGGGTGTAGTAAGAAGAAAGACTCGAGGGAATCGAGTTCGAAATTTAGCGTAAAGACGGACAGGATCGCTGTGATGGGTGGGTTCCTTTGCGGGCTGTGTGTATCCAACCAACACACTTCGATAATTTATGTAATTGTTTGTGTGATGGTAGTGTTATCATCGGCATCCTTTTCAATCCTTCTGAAAAGCAACAGAATACTCATGATGAACTTAATCCTTGCGACACTTTTGGGACTGACCCCTTACTGTTATATAGTGTATCGAGCGAAGGTTCACAAGCCTTTAGACGGTTGGGGCGACCAGAGCACACTCGAAGGGTTTACGACACATTTTTTTCGGAAGGAGTATGGCACCTTCAAGCTCGCCTCTGAGTGGGAATCTGGTGAATCTCAGGATTTTGAAAAAATACTGAGAAGGCTAGGTTTATTCTTTGATAGGTTTGCATCCGAAACTTACTACGTTGGCCCAGTCCTTGCCCTTGTCTATTTCTTGGACTCAGTGAAGAGAAAGAACTATCCAAATCTCACAGTTCCCCTGGCTTGGGGATGCTATTTGATGTTCTTTAATTTCTTGGCAAATCTAACTTTCTCCAAACTGCACCTTGAGATACTGTCAAGAATGTGGCAACAGTCCGCCGTCGCGCACTATGCTATGTGCGGTGCCGGCGGGAAGTTGGTATTGGAGTGCATCGCTGTTCACCGGAGGTTGTTCACTGCCCTTTTTATCTGTATGCTGTCTTTGTGCGTGTTACTCCGAGACAACTATACGGCGATGAACAGATCTCACGTCCGAATATACTACAATTACGCTCAAATGTTACTATCACAACTGCCCGAGAATGCCATGCTTCTTGTGAATGACGATATGAACTGCAACACTCTTCACTATTTAACGTCTTGTAGCAACATCCGTCCCGACATCACTTTTATTCGACTACCGCTGATCACTTATGAATGGTGGAAACCAATGCAACTGCACCATCATCCCGGCGTCAACTTCCCTGGTACTCGTCACCACCCGCGGGATGAAGGTGCATTCAACATGAAAACGTTCCTCGATGCAAACTATGACAACTTTGAGATTTACGTTGCTGGGGGCTGGAAAACAGGAGACAATAGTCAGGATGTATACAAAAGGGTCCCTGTCGGGCTTGCCGACGCCGTGGTGAAGGAAGGAAGCGACAAAATTGGGCTGGTAGACTTCGGAAAGAGGGCGCTGGAAAACTTCCGCGAGTTCAACTACGAGGAGACACTACAGAACCCCAGCGAGGGCAGTTGGGAGTTGGTCATGATCACAAAGTACCAGAACAACTACTCGAGCGTGGCTCACCACATAGCGGGAAAAATCTTTGCAGAGGAGGGACGAGATCTGACCGAGGACGAGAAAATGAGATTGGTCGAAATCAGCCTCATGTATTACAAAAAATACTTGGAGATCAGCAGGAGCGGTGGGGGACTCTATAACACAGACGAAGCGGCACCGTTATATAGCACAGGTGCAGTCTACAGGAACGCGGGGGTTATGGCCGCGATGCTAGGAAAAATGAAACTTGAAGCAGGCGATGAGGAGGGGGAGAGGGATGCGAATTTGGCCATGTTCCGCTTCTGGGAAATCTTCTACGTCAAGTGCTGGGTAGAAGACAGGGTCGAGGACAAAGACTGCAAGGAGGTCGAAGCTTTCCTTTTGAACAGGGTCAACCCTCACAGTGGCAAAGTATTGCTTGAAGAAGAGAGTTTCGGCTGGATGAACCACCGTTTCGGGAAGACAACAAAAGGAGGCAAAGAAAGAATCACTGTCAAGTTGAACAAGGAGGAGAGAAAGTTCAAGAGAAAGAGGAGAACTAGAGAACTTTAAAACTACAAGACCACAAAACGTGAAGATAGAAGAAGTTAGTGCATATACACTCTATACTTTTCATGCCTCAACTAATTTTTTATTTACCGACGAAATCATGGGCCATCGGTGCAGTGAAAATCGTAACAAAACCGATTTGAAGGTGAATATTTGCGTCGGGGGTGGGTTGAAAACAGGAACAATGAAGGAGATAACAGTGGGAATTGACGATGTAAAGATGTGTTCAAACAAAACCCCGAGCTCGAACG
>ERZ651776.2145-NODE-2145-length-22023-cov-16.483277_pt1 | contig 22023 bp, 18 predicted proteins | sample MGYA00514761_ERZ651776 | MGnify/ENA metagenome assembly ERZ651776 | reverse complement strand
ATCTGCACCAGAAATAAATTTAATGCCAAAACCTCCAGATGCTAAATCATGAGGAGCCCCGGTAGAAGAGTTGTATAAACTGTAGTTAAATACCTCTTTTTTGCCTTTTATTTCGTCTGTAAAAAAGCATGCTTCGTCTTCAGAAACTGAGGAACCATTTCTTAGCTTTACTTGACGACAAAAATTATCAGCTGTGTAGGCATATGCAGCAACCTCTAAAGCGTCTCCAAAATATTGAACCGCTCCATTACCGGAGGTTCCAGAGCCCAAATTAATTGTCGCTTTTACATCGAACCAGTCACTTGCATCACTGTCATAAAATTCTTCATACCATAATATCTGAGAACCCGAAGCGCTCATCTGACCTTTAAGAGTATCTATATCTGGACCAGGAACAAATTGAGTGTAATTAAATGTAAATTCTCCATAGGGAGCAGAATCACTTACTGGAGCCGTGACTGATCCATAGGTGTAAATTAATGTTGAGGTTCCTTCATCCTCTACTGGCACCCAGGCTTTTACTAACATAGGGTCATTTCCAGATGCCTGTGAAACCGTAACAGTCACTTTTTTATAAGCAATGGATGCTGCTCCAGCCTTGGCGCTGGCTGCAGCTGCCTTAGATTCTGCCTGGGCACCTTGAGCCACTTGAGAATCTGCATTGCATGAAGCTTCATCAACCAAAGCTAAGTATGTTACAGCAGAGGGTCCTGCCATTTGATCTGCAGCTAATTGCCGCATAAAACATAATAAGAAGGACGGCATGCCTAAATTATCTTGTAAATCATCAGCCATAAAAAACTGCCCTTCTTGAAGTGCATAAGCGCTTGAAGCAGGAACTTGAGAGTATGTTGAAAGTGAAAATATCAGGGTACAAAAAGCTAATTGAATTTTTTTAGATATAGTCATGATTAAGACTCCTTTTTAAGTTCAGCCAGTGCAACTTGTGCAGGCAATCTAATTCCAAAATTGTCTGAAGTGTCATCCGTCAGGCTTATAACCAATGCTACGCTCGATGAATTGACTCCATCAGAAACAGCTACAGAAACATTAAAAACATTATTTGAGCCAGAATCTGAGGGTGCTTCATAATCGGGTGCAGATGAAAAACTAAGAACACCGGAACTAGAAATTGTAAATTTTGAAGCATCTGTACCACTTAAGGTATAGGTGAGCGATGATGATGCGTCTGGATCATTGGCCGCAACTGAGATTGTTGCGCCGCTATTTTCCACATAACTTTGAGCTGAAGCTATTGAGAATGAGGGGGCTTCATTCACATTACCAACTGCTACAGCAATTGATTGAGATGAGCTTAAAGATCCATCAGAGACGGTCACGGTAAAATTATAAGTATTGTCTAGACCATTATCAGTGGGACTTTCAAAATTTGGCGGACTTAAAAAAGCAACCGCTCCGGAAGATGCATTGATAGAAAACTTCGAGGAATCTGTTCCGCTGATGGTGTAGCTCAGTGTTGAAGATGCGTCTGGATCAGAAGCAGCAATCGTACCAATTGCAGTTGAGCCTTCTGCTATTGAGAATGACGAAGTTGAAATCGTTGGCGCCTCATTTACATTGGTTATAGAAAATGAGTAATCTTGACTAACCTCCAATGAACCATCTGAGACCAAGACGGAAAATTCAATTTTATTATCAGCTCCTACATCGGTAGGCGTCTCAAAATTTGGAGCTGAGATAAATGCTACAACTCCAGTCGATGAATCTATTGAAAGCAGACCTTCATCTTTAGCCCCATTAGAATCGACTAAAGAGTATGTCAAAGATGCGCCAACATCAGGATCAGAAGCAGAAATAGTAGCAATGCTAGAAACTCCCTCAGCTATATCGCTAATTTCAGTTGTTGCAATAGATGGTGACTCATTCACATCAATAATTTCAAATGAGTAATCGGCCTGTGCAGTTAAAGAGCCATCTGAAACCACTACGGTAAATTCAACAGTGTTATCTGAATTAAAATCTGATGGAGATTCATAGTTAGGCGCACTTATGAATGTGACAACACCTGATTCATTTATTGATAATAATTTTTCATCTTTAGCTCCACCAGAATCCAATAAAGAATAAGTGAGGACAGATCCCACATCTTCATCGCTTGCTGAAATTGTTGCTACCGAAGTTATATTTTCCTTAACATTGTCAATTGATGCAGTAGAAATAGCTGGCGCCTCAGGTGCATCAGCCACTCGAACATAAATTGCTTGGGTTTTGGATACCGACTGAGAAGAGACAGTGACGCTAACCTCATAAACTGAGTCTTTGTTAGTATCATCAGGCGCTTCGTAATTTGCAGTACCTGCAAATGACAATGTATTACCTGAGAGGCTAAAAAAAGAAGAATCAGGACCACCTGATAAAGAATAGGAAATTGGATCAGTCTTATTCGAAGATGCATCAATTGACCAAGAACCGGTTTGATTTTCAATCAATTGAAATTCAGCAAAAGATGCAACGGATAATTCAAGCGGGGTGCTGCCCCCTCCTCCACAAGCAGTTAAAAACAAGAATGCTGGAATTGATAAAAAACTTTTATTACTAAAGGACACAAAAACTCCAAAATTAACTAATGGAATAAATATATAAACTTAGCTTTGAATAGAAAAGCAAACTATATATAAATAGTTTTTATATAATTTTGATGTAAAGCTTGATTTGAAATGTCCCAGTTAATAGCTCTATGTCCATGGAATCGATGAGAATTGAGGGGTGTGCATTAAGTATTTGTATAAATTTAGTAATATTTATTATTAACGGCTGAGAGAAAGTGAGCATTGCTTGACCGTTTTCTTCAGAAATATTCAGATCTGATATTTCATTTAACTGAGCCTGGGAAATAAAAAATTCATCAATGGAGATTCCTTGGTTAATAGTTTGTTTTGATTGATTGTAGATTTCTGCATTTTCAGCTTTATCAAAAACATAATAAAAATCATTTTTTGCACTTTCGAGAGCTCTATTTTGAATGCTGATAGAGCTATACGCTTTGGTAAAAAATGTTATTAATAAGATTAATACAAAAACTAGCAGCGCCGATACAAGCAAAGATCTCTCTCTTCGCTCGCGAGCATTCCAAAAATCAATAAATATTCTAAGATTCATAGCGTACTAATAAATTACCAAAAAAACTTTCATTTTTCTTGGCAAGACCAGATTCAATAAAAGTTAGTTTCTCAGATTGCAAAATTTGCTTGAGTGCATTCAATTTATATACTGGCATGCCTTCTAAAAAAATATTAATTTCCTGCTTTTGCAAGTCAATTGATAGGTTTTTAATTGACTCATCTTTGAATCGCTGAAGATATTGCAAAATGCTTAAATCTTGTTTTGAGATAGTATTTTGCTTTGGGATATTCCTTGTTAAATCGTCAATTTGCGCTCGCGGATTAACTAATTTTTTAAAGCTTGGATTCAATTGCTGAAAAATTTTTACAGTGCTTTCTTTGTATGAATTAATTGATGAGTTTAAATTATAGGAAATGACTAGAGGAGCTAATAATAAAAAAACAGCTGAAAAACTTAATCCCAAAAACTCAAGTGAATTAAATTTAAGCTTTTGCTTGAAATAATTAATTGAAAATTTTCTTTGAAAGAAATTTACATTATTAAATCTTTGATTATTAATGAAGCTTATATGCAGGTCGGAAAATTGCATCTTTTTAAAATTCAATTTACGGAATTTGTTAAAAGCATCTAAATCCTCTTCACCAAAAGCTTCTAGTGCATTTAAATCTTGCCCATCAGATTCCAACACTTGTAAATAATTTTCAAGGGATTCATTGGAGCCGCTAAAGCCACTCAAGTCTTTGAATGCGCAAAAAAAGCTATTCTCGCAAATATAAATAGAATTTATACCGTCAGGCAATAGAAAATGTTCGGGATAAAAATAAATATCTCCATCAAACTCATTAAAATGTTCAGCCACTGAATTGAAGGTGTTTTGATTAATCCATGATGCTAGCTTTAAGCTCGGATGAAAAAAGAATTTTAAATCTGATATATCGCTTATCAACCCATCCTCAGACTCGCTGAGGATATTAGCTTTTAAAATTTCATCTTTTAATCCAAGATCATTGTCAGTTGAATAGAATCCAAATAAAGCTGAGGGGAGCATGACGAAGAGGCTGCTGCCTGGAATAAAACTATCTTTAACATCTACTAAATTCTTTGTTTCCACCCTGCTCTCACCGCTCTCTTCATAAGAAAAGAGCTTTAAAGATGCAAGCTTCAGATCATCAAATTTTATAAAGTAATTAATCATGGGGTTTAAAAGTTAAAATTTCTATTCAAAACCTTTGCTGAGTTAGAAACATCTAATATAACAAGACTTTCTAATTCACTGGAAAAAGTTTGATTATATATCTTAGTGGAAATTAGCAAAGTTTTTGAGTTAATACTCAACACCTGCGATGGCCAAATGCCCGATTGAGAGATTTTATTTGCAAAGTCATTAGCAGAATCATAACCATTTTCTGGAGCATCTAATATCTGGCTTTCAATAAATTCTAAATTTTCTTCGTCAAAAAATGCTGCTATCAAATTTTTATGGCTATCATTTAGTGTGTTGACATTAATTAACTGATTTGAAATCCCCGGTAAGACGCATAAATTATTAGATATTTTTTTAAAATTTATTTGATCTAAAGCAGGGAAATTTTTGATCTCCGAAAGATTGAATAATAATCTTTTAGCAGTGTATTGATTAATTGAAGATAAGGGCCCAATGTAAAAATAGTTTTCTGCACCAAAATTTAATGGCTGATTATCAAGATCAACCCAGTCAATCAATTGATCAACAAATGATTCTATGTCTGGAGTATCAACACCTTCTAATCTTAACAACCTCTTTAACCATTCCTGATTGTCTTTTTTAATTTGAATGTTATCACCCGTCTTAATAAAAATACTGTTAAGGTTAAAGCAATTAGAGGCATCGGAAACATCCACTTCAATTGTGGCTAATTCATTGGAAAAGAAATAGTTCTGATTAAGAACAGGATCTTTATTGGTTAATTTTTTATTTGAAGAAATAATTTCTTTTTGAATGGACTTAATAGCTTCTTTTTCTGAGCTCAACAACAATTGCAAACTATAATTCTTAAAATCTATATACGAATCCCTTTGGATTGAGAGAAAAAAGCTTTTACTGATCTGAATGCTGATAATAGACATGACCATCACAATAAATAATGTTGAAATTAATACTACGCCAGGTTTATTCATAAATAGTATTGATGCTTGGATTGACTATCCACACAAATGATTCATTTTGCTTATTGGTGATTGAAACTTTTATCAAGTTTGGAATTTGTCTTTGTGTAATTGGTCCTTGTGGCCATGCATAATACCATTGGGTTTTATCAGCAAATTCTAACTGCAGATTACCCACATCTTCATAAAGCATTGTTTCCATGTATTCCAATGGGTTTGCAGGTGAGGCAGCATAATATTGTCTTCTTACCAATGATTGATTTTCTAAAACATATTCAACTCTTACTAAGTCTTTGGACGATATATCTTGAGTGATTGCTTTGGTTATAAATGAGAAACTGTCGGTATTAGCGCCACCAATAAAAGTTGCCTTTTCCATATCGCCTCTAAAATTTGTTAAAGGAATGTTTACGGCATTGATCAAATCTTCATTTAGCGTGCTAGTGAGCAAATTAAATTCATAAATTTCTTTAGATTTTCCTGATACAAAATCTCTTGATTGGATTGAAGATTTTAAGAAGTTAGAGGTGATAACTGCTATGAGACTCAAAATAACAATAGATATCAATACTTCAATTAGAGTGAAGCCTTGGTTTGAGTGCTTATTTTTTCTCAATGAAAACTCTCAATTCATATAATGTTTCTTTCTTGTTTTTGCCAACCAAAATTCTAATTTCATTCATCTGTTCATTGCCTTGATTCATATTTTCTGACCAAAAAAAAGTTTTTCCACCAAACTCTATTTGGCCATCTCTTTCATTAGTTCCAATCATTGGCTCTAGCGTCTGGGCAAGCGCCAATCTATTGTTTGCAATTTGTCTGGCATAAGCCCTATCTTCTAGATTAAAAGTAGATAACGTGGTGGAAGAGATAAATTGAAAGATAGAAGTCACCGCCATGCCAAGAATTAGCAAAGCCACCCCAACCTCTAAAAGACTAAAACCCTTTTGCAGAAACATAAGTATTTTTAGAGTCTAATGCTTTGCCAAAGATATCTATGGTAATCACTCTCTCTTGATTAGGCCCACCAAATTGAATCTCGCCACTGGAAGATCGACCCGACGGATAAAAAATTAAAAACGGTATTTCAGTTTCCTCTGGAAATATAAGTATTTGACCGCGAGCATCTTTGAAAAGAATGTCACTGCTTATCTTTGGGTAGTATGAAGAATCAAAGTCCTGAGAGTGCCATTCATTCTTTTTTAAAAAATGAACAGATTGGGTTTTCTCTCCAATAAACCATGCAAGAGTTTTTTTGGTTAAGGCGCTTTCCTCAGAGAGAAAATTAATGAATTCTTTGTAAGGTTCGACTTGATCAGCTTGATACCTATCTACAAAGGAAGTATTAGTAACAATTACTGTTGAAATGATGCCCATTAAAATCAAAACAACTAAAAGCTCTAAAAGAGTAAAGCCATGAGAAAAATTTAGTTTTCTGAAATCCAATTACCTATATCAGCATCGTCTCCAAAGCCGCCCTCTAAGCCATCTGCACCAAGACTGTAGATATCATATTTTTTAGATTTTTGACCTGGTTGAAGATATAAATATTCTCTACCCCATGGATCTAAAGGAGTTGAATTAATATACCCATTCTCAGGATACAAATAAGGACGTTTAAGCTCACTGTGGGGTGTTATTAATGCTTGAAGCCCTTGATCTGTTGAAGGGTATGCTAACTCGTTAAATTTGTACAACTCTAAGGCTTTCTCAATTTGAGAGATATCTGCTCTCATCTTCTCAAGATTAGCCCTTTGCAAAAAGGGTGAGACATTAACAGCAACAATAGTAGCTAAAATACCTAAGATGACTATGACAGCCATAAGTTCAATTAATGTAAAGCCAGGTTTATTATTTTTCATATTTATCCTAAAGCCATGCTATTCATCTGCATGATGGGCAATAAAATTGCTAAAACAATTAACAAAATAATGCCTCCGCCAAAAATTATAACCAAAGGTTCAAGTAAAGATAAAACTGTAGATCTTTTGCTTTCTATTTCACCTTTCATGTATTGTGCAACTTTTTCAAACATAAATGTAAGATTTCCTGACTTGTACCCACTGGAAAGAAGTTGTACAAAAAGAGATGGAAAAATTCTAGCTTCTCTAAGTGATTGAATGAAATCTTTACCTTCTACCAACTCAACCCTAGCATCCTCTACAGATTTAGCAATATATCTATTACCTATAACGACATGAGCTTGCTGCATAGCAACATCTAGATTTAAACCTGACTTCATCATCAGATGCATCACTCTTGAAAAACGTTCAACCTCAGCATTTAAAATAAATGCACCGATAAGAGGAATTTTGAGGAATCTTCTATGAACAGAAATTGCTTTTTGCTTATTTTGAATTAGATGTCTGTAATAAAAAAAACTGCCTAAAATTAGTAATAAAAATGAAAGAAGGATTAATCCAGAATAATTTGATACGCCCATTAACACAGCTGTCAAAGTCGGGAGTTGAGCGCCTGCACGAACAAACTGATCAACAACTTGAGGCATCACAAATGTTAAGAGAGCAAAAACCACTCCCACTGAAAAGACCATCAAAATCATAGGGTATGCGAGTGCTGAAATAACTTGCTGTCTAACCAAAGCAGATTCTTCAAGATAATCCGCAAGGTTGCTAAAAGCAATATGCAGGTTACCTGCAGCATCTCCAGCCGCAACAAGTGATCTATAGGTTTCATTAAAAATTGATGGATGCGAAGACATAGCTTCTGCAATTCTAGACCCTTGAAGGATTTCATCTCTTACTGCATGCAGTGCTGTGGAAAGAGATTTATCCTCTACTTCAAGGGCAATAGATTTTAGGGTTTCATCAATCGATATACTTGAATCAAGCAAAGTTGCAATTTGTCTAGTAGCAAACAACAGCTGTTTATTTGAGACTCTGACTCTTAAAAATTGCTTCCTTTTAGTAACATCCAATGAAAGAGGAGTTAAGTTTGATGACTTGATTTGAAGTCTTGCGGCACGCTCAGATTCAGAGCTTAGAATCCCATTGACTTTTTTTCCAGATTCATTGATTGCAATATATTTATAGGTTGGCATCTTGATGATTTTGAATTCTTAAAAGCTCTTCATGTGTAGTTAAACCATCACGCAAAAGTTGTGATGAAGATGAGTCTAGCGACAGATTATCTTTAAAAGCTGATTGAATTAATTTTGCTTCTGAGGCCTCATCATGAATTAAAGCTTTTAATTCATCAGAGATATGAATGCATTCAGCTAGAGCAATCCTACCCTTAAACCCTTTGTTGTTACAACTGGAACATCCAACGGCTTGATAAATGCTATCGTTTTTATTGATTTGATATTCTTTTTGAATTGAAGCCGACGGTTGAATGGGTGTCTTACAATCTTCACACAATCTCCTAACAAGTCTCTGGGCAATAACCACTCGCAAACTTGATGACAAGAGATATGACTCAATGCCCATGTCCCTCAATCTAGCAATGGCTCCAATGGCGCTATTGGTATGAATAGTAGAAAGCACTAGGTGCCCTGTTAAGCTTGCTTGAATAGCAATTTTAGCAGTTTCAATATCTCGAATTTCTCCAACCATGACTATGTCAGGATCTTGACGAAGAATTGATCTAAGGCCTGAAGCAAAGTTGTATCCAGCTTTATTATTTACTTGTGTTTGCCCAATCCCAGGAAGGGTATACTCAATAGGATCCTCAACTGTAAGAATGTTTTGCGAGGTATCGCTTATATGTCTAAGCCCTGAATATAGTGTTGTGGTTTTTCCAGAGCCTGTTGGGCCAGTGACCAAAATAATGCCTTCTGAAAATTGTAAAGCTTTTTTATAGGTGCTTAAGATCGATTCCGGTAAACCCAGATCACCAAGATTGATTTGAGCTGCCTGCTTATCTAACAATCTTAAGACCACCCTTTCACCATATGATGAGGGCAAGGTGGAAACCCTTACATCAACTTTTTTTGCTCCCAACGATAGAGACACTCGACCATCTTGAGGCTTTCTTCTTTCTGCTATATCTAAACGACTAATAATTTTTAAACGAGAAATGATAGGCGCTGAAAGTCTAGAATCATGAACTAGAACTTGTTGTAAAATTCCATCAACTCTGTATCTGATAATAAAGTTCTCTTCATAGGGTTCAAAATGAATATCTGATGCTCTCTCTTTGATTGCTTGGCTTATAACCCCATTGATCAACTTAATTATTGGAGCATCATTTACGCCGCTCAATAAATCCTCCGTTGGAGCCAATGTATTTGCAAATGATTGAAGATCAAAGTCATCTGAAAGATTTGCACCATTAAACTCACTATCATCGCCAATGGAATAAAATTCAGTTAGCAGTTGATCAAACTCAGTGACAGAGCATGTCCGAGAGTCAAAATGGTTTGCAAGAAAACGATATAGCTCTTGAAATAGATCCTTGGTAAGCGGCTTTTCAGAAAGGACTTGGTATTTTTGATCTATTGTGAATGCAATGATTCTTTGAGTTTTTGCAAACTCATATGGCAGCAAGGGATTGTTTGAGGTGCTAGCTTGATTGTCAGCCATATCCTATTCAGTGAGATCTAAAATATCTTCATCAGATGATCTCAAAATTCTTTCAGCATTAATATAATTATACTTTTCTCCTGAGAGAGCGGAGACATCAGCTGAATCCATTAAAATTGTAGGTCTCAAAAATACCATTAGATTTCTTTGGACTCTGGATTCAGCAGATGAACTAAAGAGTCTTCCAAAAACCGGAATAGAACCGAGCAAAGGAACCTTAGAGACGCTCTCCTGCAAATCATCTTCGTTCAGACCCCCCAAGACTATCATTTGATTGTTATCAACCAAAACAGTTGTCTCTATACTTCTTTTGTTTGTTATGAGATCTGCTGTTCCAGTCAAAGGTCCAACCACTCCTGAGACCTCTTGCTTGATCTGTAAAATAACCGAATTACCTTCATTTATTTGCGGAGTGATAGAAAGTTTAATTCCAACTTCTTGGCGAGAAGTTGTGCGAAAGGGGTTGGCATTATTAGAGCCAAGACTCTCGCCGGTTGTAATGGGTATTTCTTGGCCTATTACTAAATTTGCTGGCTCATTATCCATCGCAATTATAGTATGTGTCGAAAGAATATCTGAATTTTGATCATCAGCAACCGCGCTAATAATTCCAGCAAAGCTATCTCCGCCACTCAGGTCACCGAATCCTGCAGCCAAACCAGAAGACTGCAACAAAGATGAAGATGCAACATTACTCAAAGTAGCATTTTCGCCGTCTTCAATTAAAGACCCAGCCAAAGCAATTAAATCAGGATTAGATCCGTTTTGAAATCTGGTGACACCCACAGGGATATTTCCATCCTTAGCACCTGCAAAAATAGTTTCAACACCAAGATTCCTAGCTGCTGTTTCAGATAATTCGACAATAATTGCTTCAACTAATACCTGCGCCCTCCTGATATCGAGCTTGGAAACCAAATTTCTTATAACCTCAAGATTTGTTTTCTCTGAAGAGATAATCAAAGAATTGGTTTCACGATGATGAGTAACAATTGGTTTCTCATTATCATCACTTGCAAACCTAGACGAAACAGCATTAATAATTGCAGCAACTTCCTCTGCTTTTGCATATTTGAGATACAAAACAGCTATTGAGCCACCCGTTAAAGCATCTTTATCAAGCGCAGTTAGAGTCTTGGTAATATTATTTGTAACTAACTGATCTGCAGATAGAATGACCGAATTTGATGGGGTGAATGGAACAGCTATGAAGTTATTAATAGTTGGATTATCTTGAGCCTTTAATCGATCTAAAATTCTTACCGCCTCAACTGAAGAAAGATTATTTAACTTAATAATCTTTATGGCTGCACTATCATTCTGATCAATTTGATTGAGCAGTTTACCTATTCTGTCGATGTTTGATTTTTTATCAACCAAAAGAATGGAGTTGATGGAAGGGATGCTTGAAAGATGCGATTGCCTCCCAGTGATAGGTTTGATTTGAGTAAGAATTTCTCCTGCTGCTCTATTTTTTAGAGTAAAAATCTTAGTTTCTATTGAAGACTGGTTCAATGAATCATTCGAATCTCTTGTAGCCTCATTTTCTGGAACAATTCTTACCACCCCTCCATCAGATAAGGCTGCAAAACCATGGACCTGTATCGTCCTTAAATAGACATCCCAGACTTGCTCGGCTGAAAGAATTGAATCAGAAAATATTGAAATTCTGCCTTTGACCCTTGGATCAAGTATCAGAGTCTTCTTAGAAAATTGAGAAATATCTTGGGTAACCTTCTCGATATCTACGTCTTGGTAATTAAGCAAGAAAGTATCCTGCGAGTATGATTGAATAGACAATAGGATCAATGGAGCAAGAAAGATAGATTTAATATTTTTAATCATTTTAATTATCCAGAATCAATTTAGTGCTCAGCTTTAAAAGAGTTCCATTATGCTCGAATGTAGCATAATCACCATCTACACTTAAAAGTTTATATTTATTTTCTAATAAGGCACCTTGCTGCACAACAAATGTTTGATTGTTTTTCTCAACTATCACTGATGCTTGTGAAGAATTAGCTCTGTAACCTTTGATTTTATAATTAAAATCCTTAGAGCTTGTAAATTCAGATGGTTGCTCTTCTGAGGAAGAAAATGAAATGGTGGAATTAGTCAAAGGCAGAAACTTAAATTCAAGATTGGTTGGTTTAAGCGCAAAACTCTTAATCAAAAAAAACAATGCATAGCAACTGACTAAAAGCATTGCTGCTATAAGCAATCTTTTAAAAAAAATGTAATTAATTTTCATCTAAGCAAACCATCGTCATAGCTATAAGTGTAGAACATTCTTTGCATAATAGACTAGGATAATGGAAGCGTGAACCAGAACTCTGAGCCCCCTTCCTTTCTTGTCTCGACACCAACCTCACCCTGCAAATTGTTAACCAAATTTCTCACTATCGCAAGACCAAGTCCGCTTCCCTGCTTAGTATTAGCTCTTGCCTTGGCTGTGCGATAAAATCTCTTGAAAACAAATTTTTGCTCTTCCTCTGGGACGCCTTCTCCTAAATCAAGAACTGAAATGCGTAAAAAATTAGCTTGTTTTCTAGCTTTAATTTCAATAAGCGAGTTTTCTGGGCTATATTTAAATGCATTATCTATTAAATTATTTAGAACTCTTTCTATAGCCTTTGCATCCGTTTGTAATACAGCATCAGTTTGACGGTTAAAAACTAACTCAATATTTTTTCTTTTTGCTTTATTTTCAAATGACGAGATAACAGTTTCAATTACTTCATTAATAACAATAGGCTCTATAACAAATTTTAAATCCCCGTACTCAATTCGAGATAAATCTATCAGCGAGGTCACCATCTCACTCAATCGGTCTGCATTATGCAATATAGCTTTTGAAAATGTTTTAGCGTCTTTTGGATTATTCAAGGCTCCATCTAGCAACGTTTCTGAATTTGCCTTGATAACGCTAACTGGAGTTCTAAGTTCATGGGATAGATTGGAAACAAAATCTCTACGCATGGAATCCATCTCCCTGAGTTGTGTTGTTTCATGCACCACCAGTATCAATTCTTTGGTTGCTTTGGCTTTATTCATGTGGGCCAAGATCCATCTAGTGTCATCGCTCTCTGTATCAATCTCAAATTCACTATCGTGTTGACCTTTTTTTAAAGCCTTTTTATACATCTGCTTCAATGCGGGTATACCTAAATCACTTATGGGTTTATTTAAAATTTCATCCAATCCGAAGATTTGCATTATCTGATCATTTCTAAAAGTAATTATCCCTTGCTCATTAAGAACCATAATGCCCTCGCCCAAGCCATCCAATACCAAACCAAATTGGTCTCTTTGTTTCGCAATCAAAGAGATTTGATCTTTTAAATTTAAAGAAATTGTTGAAATGTTTCTTGCCATAGATCCAATTTCATCAGAGCGTTTAGTTGGAAGTGACTCTAAATTTTTCTTTTTATAACTACCAGCAGATATCTCTGCTGCAGCTTTTTCAAGCTCCATGAAACTGGCTCTTATGTAATCTCCAGCAAGCACACTGGCAAGAATTGCAACAATTAAGCCTACAACCACTATAAGAGTAATAGAGTTCTCCAAAGAGGCTAAGACCTGATCTAGGCTTTCATAAGGAACAGAAATGCGAATAATACGTTCTTGAGTTTGCGTGGCATCCAATAGCGCGAAATAAAACATTTCTTTCTGGATCGTTGAACTAAATCTTTTACTGGATCCAAAGCCGTTATTAAAAGCAGCTATAATTTCTGGTCTATCGCTGTGGTTGGAAAGCTCTTTAGTTTCAATTGCATCTATATCAGAATCAACAACAACAACACCATTTTTTAAAATGATGGTAATTCGTGAATCTGATGCAGATGCGTACTCATCTACCTGAGATTTCAATGCAAGTATATCTCCAGAAGTTGAAGAATTTGCAAGTGACTTTCTTATGATTTTTGCTTGTCTTGAAAGCTCAGTCTCTATTTGCTCCTGAAGTTTCAAAGAAAGATCTCTTTCTGCAACAATAAATGAAAGAGAAATGCCTATAAAAAGGCATGAAAGAGTGATAAAAAAAATGCGGGATCTAATACCCATAACGGTTATTCTGAATTTCTAGAAAATCGATAACCAACACCTCGTATGGTTTGAATATGCTCACCAACTGAGCCAAGCTTTTCTCTTAGGCGCTTGATATGTGTATCAACTGTTCTAGTTGTTACATCGGAACTATAACCCCATACATCCTCAAGTAATTGGTCTCTTGTTTGTACCCTGCCCTTCCTGTCTATTAAGTGCTTAAGCAATCTAAACTCCAAAGCAGTAAGAGCAATTTCATTTCCATCAACATAGGCTTGATGAGCCTCATAATTTAATGTCAGTCCCTCAAATGTGTATTCAGGTTGATCTGAGCCGCTAATTGTACCCGGGCCCCTTTTTAAAATAGCTTTAACCCTAAGAATTAATTCTCTAACACTAAAAGGTTTAGTTACGTAATCATCTGCGCCTAATTCAAAGCCAACGACTCTATCTACCTCTTCGGTTTTAGCAGTTAAAATGATTACAGGTATGTGTTTTAACTTGCTATCAGATTTGATATCCCTGCATAAAGTCAGGCCTGAACCATCTGGCAGCATCAAATCTAAAATAATGACATCAATCTTATTTGAAGCTAGCGCCCTCTCACCTTCTTGAATGGATGCTGCTTGGACAACTTCAAATGATTCCTTGGAAAGATTGTAATCAATGGTTTTACGAATATCAGGTTCGTCTTCAATAATTAAAACGCGAGATGGCATAGTGATCTATAAGTTTAATACTCTTTTATACAACAAATTCTAGCAAGAGTTAATGCTGTTATGATTGATTTTGCTCAATAGAAACAAAATTGTCGCGTAATTGTGTTTTAGAAAATTTACCTGAAGCAACGCGCGGTAATTCTTCATATCCAATCTGCACAAATGAGGGGATCTTAAAAGCAGCTAATTTATCTTTTAGAAAGCTGTTGAGGTCATCTTGGGTTAATTGCATAGATGGTTTTAAGCATATGGCAACACACAGAGTTTCACCAAGACGCTCCTCAGGGATACCAAAAACTGCAGCTTCTTGAACTGACGGATGATTATATATAGCTGTTTCAACTTCAATACATGAAATATTCTCTCCGCCTCTAATTACCATGTCTTTGACCCTATCTACAATATAAACAAAGCCATCATCTATGTAACCAAGATCTCCAGATTTAAACCAGCCATCATCGTTAAAGACTTCATCAGTCGCTTCTTGATTCATCCAGTAACCCACCATATTGGCTGGGCTCTTTATAACGATCTCGCCAACAGTTTTAGGCTCTTCGAGAAAATTCCAATTCTCATCAATAATTGCAACATCTGTCAAAGGAGGCACGGCTCTGCCACAGCTTCCTGGATGCAATAGATAGCTTTTACCTAAGTTTATGGTTCCTAATGCATTGGTTTCTGTGAGTCCATAACCAATGGAAGGTTCTGCATCTTTAAATCCATCTTTTAATTTTTTTACATGCTCTGGAGGTCTTGGAGCTCCTCCACCACTTAATTCCTTAAAACTAGAAAGGTCATATTTATCTTTGTCTGGGTGGGTCAATAAATCCCAAGTTTGAGTGGGTACTCCGGTAATGGCTCCTATTTTTTCATCTTGAATTAATTGAAGTGCCGCACCTGGATCCCACTTAGACATCATGACCATTTTTCTTCCTGCAATGATGCTCATAAGAAATCCTGAATGGCTTCCAGTCACATGAAATAATGGTACACAATGCAAAATTGCTGCCTGTTGTTTGGGAGCCCCATCAACAGATTGGGATTCTAAATTATCATCTACATCTTCAACCTCTCTTTTTAGGGTGGTTACCAAAGCCCAACTAAACAATGTCGAGAGAATATTTCTGTGTGTTGATAAAACGCCTTTAGGAAAACCAGTCGAGCCTGAAGTGTAAAAAATTGTTGCATTGTCATGAGTATCTAAAGATGGCTCAACAAAGCTTTCTGATTGGCTGCCTATAAACTCATTGAAATCCTCATAATCATTTGAATCATTAACTGGCCTAACAATAATTTTTCGCAACTCTGTAAATTTTTCTAAACCCAGCAATCTTTTCTCGTCGGCAATTAATACAGTTGCCCCTGAGTTCTCTAATCCATATGAAACCTCATCAGGCACCCACCATGAATTCAGCAATACACATACCGCTCCCATAGAAGTCACCGCCATAAATGAAATGATGTATTCAGGATTGTTAGCCATACAAATAGCAACTCTGTCTCCCTTTTTCACCCCCGCACTTTTTAGGGCATTAGCAGTTTGAGCTGCTTTCTTGTGAATTTCCTGATAGCTGTATCTCTCATTGTTAAAAACAATAAATTCCCATTCTGGAAACAAGAGACCAAACTCAAAAAAATTTGCTAATGTTTTAGGGGTGTTCTTAAATTCACGATAAGTTATTCCAGAAGAATGGGTAACTTCTTCAAAAGCATAAATTTGATCTTCTGCTGTAAGATTTGCTAAAACTTCGTTATATTTATCAGGCATATTGTAATTTTAAGTAATGTCAAAGAATCCTAAACTATTATGAAGCAAAACAGAACTCTGGCACTCATTTTATTTACCCTTATATCATGTGGTGGAGGCGGGAGCGGTGGCTCTGATAATACACCCGTAATTTCGCAAACACCCACTGCGCCTACCCCTCCTCCCAGTCTTTCATTTGATGAGCTCAAGGATCAATATGAGGGTTACTATGAGTACCAAGGTCAATGGGGTTTAAATATGGTCAATGCATCCTCAGCTTATGCTCGGGGTGCAACTGGAGCTGGCATTACTATCGGAATAACTGACTCTGGATTGGATGATTCGCATGCAGAAATTAGCGCTACGAGATTATCAGCAAATAGTGCGCTTAGTTATTCAAATTACACACCAAATACAAGACAAAAAAGACACGGAACTATGGTCGCTTCAGTTGCAGCTGGCAAACAAGACAAAACAGATATAACTCCAATGCATGGTGTAGCTTTTGAGGCAGATGTATTATTTGTTGCGATCCAGCTTGCCGAACCTGATCCAGACTATGATCCTGTTGATATTGGAGATGATGATGGATCTGGAAATGTTTCTGGAGCGCCTGATTTTACAGGAATAGATAATTTTTTTAGCCAACTCTTTGAAATTTACAATGACTATGACGTAGACATTGTCAATAATAGTTACGGCTATTCAGGTAACATAAATGACTATACCGAGGCGCAGGTTAGATACGCTTTCCCAAATACTATTGCTGAAATGTCTCAGGTTGGAACTCCTGATTCAGAGAAGACTATCTATGTATGGGCTGCAGGAAATGCAGGAGGTTATGCAGATCAGGGTGTTGATTATTCTAGTCCTGAATTATTACCAGGTATGGCCCATTACATTCCAGAAATCCAAGGTCATTCTATTGCAGTCGTATCTGTCGATGAGAATGGTCAGATCAGTGATTTTTCGAGCAGATGTGGGGTTGCTAAGGATTATTGTATTGCTGCACCTGGGGGACGGGTCACTGCTGCCTATCCCACTTCAACATCTGATACTGGAATATACATTGGCAATACAAATGATGACAATTATAACAACTGCATTACAGATAACTCATGCTATGCAGTGACAAGCGGTACATCATTCGCAGCTCCATTTGTATCTGGAGGACTTGCAGTGATAGCTGATCATTTTGAGGGTCAGCTTGGTAGTCAAGAAATTGTTTCTAGGCTTTTCGCTACAGCAAATAAAAAAGGAGTTTATGCGGATCAAGCTATTTATGGTCAAGGGCTAATGGACCTGAATTCTGCCACAGAACCTGTTGGGCAAGTAAGCGCAATGATGTCACTAAGCCTTTCTGGACCAATGGTACCAGCAATATTTTCTAACATACAATTAACAAGCCCTTCATTCGGTGATGCCATTACTAATGGCATTGGGAACCATTCAGTTATTTTCTTTGATGCGCTAGATGCACCTTTTAGAAGATCATTGAGTGGCCTTGTATCTGATTATAGAAATCAGATCATTAATATGGATGGATTTGAAAGTATTCAAAATCCTATTTCTCATAGGTTAATTAGCGATGACTACGAATTCGAAATTGGAAAACTTAATATTGAAAACCTCTCAGAAGAACTGGTTACTCCTTATCATGTGTTGAATTCAAGAGCTGATAAAAATCAATTTTTCTCTTATTACAATTATTCCAATAACTCATTTTTAAGCCATGGATTGAATGGCAGTTGGGCAATGGGAATTTTTCAAGATTCTCAATTAAGATCTGAAACAAGCTTAAGGACTCAGTTTAGCAATCCATGGTTAAATTTTAGTGCTGCAGGCACAACCTTTGGCTCAATATTTAAAGGTAACAATAGATTTGATGTTGCCCTAGCAATTTCGTCTGGCAGAAATAAATTTAATGCGAATGAAATTTTCAATAAACAAGATTCAAGCACAGTTGCTCTTTTGGAAATTCAACCAAAAACCAACATGCCTTCACTTCAATTAGGGCTGATGAAAGAAAATGATGCTAGTCTTGGGTTAAGTGGATCAGGAGCATTCAATGGAAGCAATAACCAGCTCACTTCATTTGTAGGTCTATCAAATTCGTTAGATTTAGCAGGAGGTAAATTATTTGGATCATTGTATTTGGGTAAATCTAATGATGTGTCCAATGAATTAGGTATGATACGTTCCGTTTCAAAGCTTTACTCTTCTGCTTTTGGGATTGGTTTCATGAAATCTTCAATTGTTAGCAATAATGACAAATTGATTCTAACTGTAGATCAACCTATCAGAATAGAATCTGGAAGACTTCAGCTCAATGTTCCAACATACAGAACTAAAACAAAAAATGTTCTCTTCAACCCAATGAATTTTAATCTTGACCCCAGTGGAAGAGAGATTCATACGAAAGCTCAATATTTATCTTCATACAAAAACATCGGCTTTGGCTTAACTTTGGGTTACAAAGCAGATCCTTATCACATAAAATTTATGAATGACTATTGGTATATGTCATTAGGTTTTAATATAAATTTCTAAATTTTTTTCATTGGGGGAATATGAAAAATACATTTGAAGATGAAGTTGTATACATTACGGGCGCAAGCGCTGGCATAGGTTATGCAACCGCAGAGTTATGTCTTAAGTATGGTGCAACAGTTGTTATCACAGGAAGAAATAAAGACAATTTGGATAAAGCTAAACAAGAGCTTTTAAACATTTCATCAAAGGTGGTCGCCCACAATGTTGATGTCAGCATTGAATCAGAGATTGAGGATTCATTAGAAGAAATTTATAAATCTTTCGGTAAAGTTGATGGGCTGATTAATAATGCTCCATCGATCCACACTGGCAAAATTGTTGATCTTGACCTTGCCGCATGGAGAACAAATTTTAAAGCAAATCTGGATGCAGTCTTTCTTTCAACCAAGAAGGTTTTACCGTGGATGCATGAAGCGAAAAAAGGTTCAATTGTAAATATTGCATCTGTTGTTGGTTTAAAAGGTGTTGCGTATATGTCAGCTTATGGAGCTGCAAAAGCTGGTTTAATAAATTTTACCAGAGCTGCTGCTATTGAGGCAGCGCCTCATGTAAGGGTAAATTGCATTATACCAGGAGCCGTAATGACACCTGCAACACAAAGAGCTATACCTGGAGAAGAGTTAATGGAAGCAACTGCTAAAACTATCCCTCTTCAAAGAATTGCTCAACCTATAGAGCTTGCCAAGCCGATAGCTTTCTTGCTTAGCTCAGATGCATCATTTATAACTGGTGCTAGTTTGGTGGTAGACGGAGGCAAGACTGCAGATTTAAATGCTGGTAACTGAAATTAATTCAAATGATGAACTGTGGTTCTCTGAGGTAGAATCGCCCCAAATAATTACTGACCCTAACTTGTTTGATTGGGATGACGAAGCCGATCTAGTTATTGCAGGATTGGGAGGTGCTGGAATTGCTGCTGCAAATGAAGCCTTGGATCAAAATCTTACAGTTATTGGCATCGATAAAACAAGTGGCGGAGGCTCAACAGCTAAAAGTGGAGGAGTTTTTTATGCGGGTGGCGGAACGCCAATTCAGATTGCAGCAGGCGTTCAAGATACTCCAGAAAATATGTTTAATTACCTTGTCCAGGAAACTGGAGACATTGTTAAAAAATCTACTTTAAAGAAATTTTGTAATACATCTGCTGAAAACACTCAATGGCTCATAGATAACGGTGTGCAATTTGATCCTTCTTACTACAAGATTAAAACCAGTTATCCTGGAGCTGGATATTTTTTATATCATTCGGATAACTCTTTGGTGCCTAGCTATATGGAGAAAGCAGAACCTGCGCCCCGGGGGCACAGAGGTTATGAAGAAGGTCCATTCCGACCAATTGGTGTGGGAGGAACAATATATTATCCATTAAAAAAATCTGCTCTCAAAAAAGGTTTAAAGATCTTCCCTCAAACTGAAGCGCGTTCACTTGTCATCACCTCTGAGGGAAAGGTTGTTGGAATGAAAGTGTTGATGCTCCCATCAGGAAAGTTAGCACAAAGACATAAATCATTAACCTCACGTGGAGAAATGCTACAGATGCTTCTTCCGCCCTCTTATCCAGGATCAAATTTATTGCAATCAATCGGTGGTGTCTTTATTAAAAGAGCTCAAAGAATTGAACAAAATCATAGACAGGTTAAATATATCAGAGCAAAAATGGGAGTTTGCCTCTCCACAGGAGGTTTTATTTTTAATCGTTCTATGGTGAGAGAATATGCTCCAAAATATTATGACGGAATGCCGCTAGGCACTCCAAATGATCAAGGGTCTGGAATTCGTCTCGGGCAAAGTGTGGGTGGAAAGACTGATCATATGGATCGAGTAACTGCATGGAGGTTTTTAAATCCTCCTTTAGCTTTTGCACAAGGGATAGTGGTAAATAAGAATGGTCGCAGGTTTTGTAATGAAATGGTTTATGGGGCAACATTAGGCGATGCTATGTGCGAAAACAACGAAGGCAAAGCCTATTTAATAGTAGATGAAAAGTTATTCAATGATGCAAAAAAACAATCAAAGGAGGCTCTACCTTTTCAAAGAGATATGGCTAGGATGCTAATGTATTTCAACGCCAAAAAGAAAAGTAATTTAATAGATTTAGCTAAAGTCTATAACTTGCCTGCAGATACACTAACTGAAGAGATTGAGAAATATAATCAAGCAGCTCGCTCTCAATCACCTTGCGAATTTGGTAAGGGTCCGAGTGATGTAAAGGAGCTTAATGGTCCATTTCATATTATGGATATCTCAATTGATTCAAAACTTGCCCCGCTAACTACATTGACCCTGGGTGGGTTAATGGTAAATGAAGAAACTGGGGAGGTTTTAAATCAAGATAACGAAGAGATTAAAGGACTATATGCTGCTGGAAGAACGGCAGTTGGTATTTGCTCAAATATTTATGTATCTGGGCTTTCAATAGCTGATTGTATTTTTTCTGGAAGAAGAATAGGACAACATTTAAGAAAGGGAGATAAATAATGAATTTAGATTTTGCTTCGGTATGGGAATTAGTTGCAGATTTAGTACCAGAAAATGATGCACTTATTTGCGGGGAAGTCGTTGTCTCATGGAAGGATTATGACCTGCGATCAAGCAAGATCGCTGCTGCGCTATCAAGCAAAGGTTTAGGCCCAAATTCTAAAGCAGGACTTTATTTAAATAACAGCAATGAATACCTGATTGGTCAAAATGCAATATTCAAAATTGGTGGCGTACCAATTAATGTAAATTATCGGTATGTAGAAGAAGAGCTTATTTATTTATTGGATAATTCTGATGCCGAAGCAGTTTTCTACCATGCTTGCTATAGCTCAAGAATTAAAGAAATTGCAAAATCCTTACCAAATGTAAAAGCTTGGATTGAGGTGCCTGATGGAACTTCATCTAACTTTGATGAAGGGATGAAATATGAAGAGATCCTAAAAGATTACTCTCCAATGGATAGAATTAAGAGAGATCCAGAAACTGTTTATATGCTCTATACCGGCGGTACAACTGGTATGCCAAAAGGGGTAATGTATAAACAAGGAGAATTTCTAGCATTTTTATTTAGAACACTAAAAGCCATGGGATACGATGTTCCGGAAGATCTCAATAATTTAGAAGAATCTATCATGGCATCCAAAGCTAATAATCAATTTATTAAAAGCTTGGTTGGCTGTCCATTGATGCATGGAACTGGGATGTG